>JGI25921J50272_10000020_pt1 | contig 46581 bp, 31 predicted proteins | sample LauGreSu1BDMLBSD_2_FD_50272 | JGI IMG/M metagenome (IMG submission 50272) | reverse complement strand
AGGTTATACAACTATTGATAATGATAATTATGTAAATACTGCAACTGGTCAATTAGCTACAGTGGGTAACAGTAATTGGACAATACAAAGAGTATTTTGGATTCCTAACAGTCCTACCAATGCATTTATAGTTTATTATGGTAATGCAACTTATTCAACTCTTTTAAATGCAGTAAATGCAAAAGATAGTGAACCTTTTACAGAATCACCTAATACATCATTAAATGCTATATTTGTTGGTTATATTATAATTGAAGGTGGTGCAGGTAGAGATTTATTGAATGCGGCTGAATGTACAATAATTCAAGGTGGATTGTTTAGAAATGTTGGTGGTATTGGTAGTAGTGGCACAAGTCCTGTGTCTACTACATTGGCTGGATTGAGTGACGTAGCTTTAGCAGGTTTAGCTGAAGGTGATTTGTTGGTATATGGTGGCGGTCAATGGAGCAATAAAAAAACATTAATAGGAAATTATACGGTCAGTGGATCATTGAGTGTCACATCTGGTATTACTGGTAATTTGACAGGTACAAGTAGTTGGGCAACAAATGCGGTAACATCAAGTTTTGCATTAACTGCAAGTTATGTTAGCGGAAGTACGTCAATAATTACCAATCTTACTGCAAGTAACATTAGTGCAAGTGGTACAATAACTGCAAATTCATTTACTGGTTCATTTAGTGGTAGCATAACAAATGCAGTAACTGCAATATCAGCAAGCTTTTCAACAAACAGTTTAACCGCTTCATATTTAACACCAGCAAATAGTTATACAATCACAAATCTTACTGCAAGTAATATTAGTGCAAGTGCAACAGGTAGTTTTGGTATAGTTGGTATTGGTACAAGTAGTCCTACAGGTAGTTTGCATGTTAATAATAGTGTAGCTAATATACCAATATTAAATTTAGGTGGAGGTGTAAGTGTTAATAATGTTAGTGATTTATATGTATTAAATTCATATAATACTGCTAGCGGTGTTGGATTCGCTGCTAAAGTAATTGGTGTAAATATTTCTGATTCATTAACTAGTGGAAATATACCTGTACAAAGAACAGTATGGAGTGGTGTAAATTCAGCAACTGCGATAGTATTATCCGCAGATGATCCAGGAGGTGGAACTGATGATAATGCGTTCCAAATATGGACATCCAATCAAGGAACATCTGGATCTGCATTAACTCAAAAATTTACATTAACCACTGATGGCAATGTTGGTATTGGTACAACAAGTCCACGAAGCGGATTACAAGTAAATACTGTTAATGGTGCTGCGGCAAATGAATATGCTGGATTAATAGTTTCCTCAAACTTAAGTTCTTCTAGAGGAGTAAATATTGCATATGATGCAACAAATGATGCGGGTATTATAACGGCGGTTCATGCAGGTACTGGTTGGAAACCTCTTGCATTACAACCAGTAAATGGTAATGTTGGTATTGGAACAACAAATCCAACTTCAAGATTACATGTCAGTAGTTCCACAGGTGGTGTTTTTGAAGTTGATACTGCAGGTGGTGCAACAACATTTTATGTAAGTGCAAGTGGTAATGTAGGTATTGGAACAATAACTCCAAATGGCAAATTACATATTGTAAGTCCTGATAGTACATATGCGTTTTCTGTAGCGGGTGCAACTAAAGGAGTAAGATTCAATATAAATTCAGCTGGTACATATATACAAGGAGTAGATAATACACTAGCCGGTTCTTATCAAAGTTTAATATTAGGTGGATCAGATTTATACTTTCAAACAAACGGACTTACCACTGCGATGTATATCAGTAGTTCTGGCAATGTTGGTATAGGTACAACTGCGCCAGCTTATAAGTTGACAGTACAAAATGATGCTGCGTCAACCAATGCGTTATTAGGATTGCAGAATTTTTCAACATCTGCTACAACAAATCACGGTGTAAGTATATTGCCAATATTGAGTGATAATACAGGAAGTACTGCTATTACTGCTGGTGGTTTGTATTGGTTAAAAGAACAACAGTGGACAAATGATACTACAAGCAGAGATTCTTATTTAAGAATTGATACCACTGAAAATGGTTTGGCTAGTGAAAAAGTTAGAATTACATCAGCAGGTAATGTTGGTATTGGTACAACAAATCCAAATTCAGCTAGATTACATTTATATGGACCTGCATCATTTGGCGCAACAATAAGATTAACAAATACAGGCACAACTGGTGGAGATTATTTTATAACAAGTACTGATGCTGGTTGGAATGCAGGCGGAAATAAACTATTAATTGGAAACGGAACGCCGGCATCTCCGAATGCAAAATTAATATTGGATTCCAACGGCAATGTTGGTATAGGCGTTGCATCACCATCTGGTAGATTGCATATAACTGGCAGTTCAACTAACGGGGAAAATTTAGTATATTTGTCAAAAGGTTCTGGCTCTATTGCTCAACATTATATAACTGCGGTAAATCAAAATGGCGTTTTAAATTATAGAGTGACATCTGATATAAACGGACATGCACAACAAATTTTATATCTGGCCGGAACTATTCATGTATATCATGATTCTTATTGGTCTAGTTATATAAATAACGCAAATTATACGCAGGGTGGATTGGCATTAGGAACAGGTAGTCTAACGCATGGATACGGTTTAACTATTGCTAGACCTTCTACAAGTGGTTCATTGTATGTAAGTGGATCTAGTATATTTACAGGCAGTGTAAATGTTAACGGTTCCGTTACATTTAGTGGTCCAATAATATATGACAATGCGGTATTATTGGATTATGGAAGTGCATCTACTCCTGTTGTTTCTACAAATTATGCAGTGTTACAAAATTTGACGGGTTCATATAACAGTGCATTTTTTGATTATTTTGCAAGTAGTGGAAGTAATTTTAGAGCTGGTACAGTGATTGCTGGGTGGAGTGGAAGCAGTATAAATTATACTGAATATTCAACCACTGATGTAGGAAATACAAATGAACTTAGTATGAGTGTAGATTTGAGTGGTAGTTTTGTAAGACTTTTAACGAGAGTGAGTACAACAATTAATTGGAATATAAAGAGCGCAGGACGATATTTATAACATAATATATAACAATAATAACATATTGTTTTTCTGGACAATGAAAGAAAAATAAACTATGCCATATGAATTTTTAGCAAAAAATGGCCTTATAAGCCAAGGAAATGTTACCGTTACGGGTAGCTTAATAACTTCCCAGAATGTTACCGCAAGCAATATTAGTGCAAGTGGCACAATAATTGCAACATCATTTACAGGTTCATTCAGTGGTAGTATTGGTACTGCTATAAATGCAACAAGTGCAAGTTATGCTTTATCCGCCTCATATGCTCCTACAAACACTAATATCACTGCAAGTTGGGCAACAAACAGTTTAACCGCTTCATATTTAACACCATCAAACATTTATACTGTTGCGGGTTTATCATCTGGTTATGTTGAAGTTACAGGCATAGCAACAATACCAAATACTGGAATATATAGACCCGCAGGAAAAACTTTAGGACTATCTGCTGATGGAACATTGATTTTAAAAATTGATGGTAATGCTTCTCCATATGTTACTTCAATTGAAACAGGAAATTTTATAGTACCATCAGGTTCAGTTGGTATAGGGGTTGTTAGTCCTGTAAATAAATTAGATATTAATGGAAATATTAGTGCTAGTGTCATTACCGCCAGTTTTTTTGGCACATCAAGTTGGGCAACAAACGCAGTTACTGCAAGTTTTGTTTCTAATGCATTTGTTCAAGGCGGTAATAGTTTTGGAACAACCGCATTATTAGGAACAAATGACGCAAATAGTTTAGCGTTTGAAACAAATGGTAGTACCAGAATGACTATTAATAGTGGGGGATTTATTGGTGTAAACACCAGCCCCACTTTAGATAGAAGATTTAATATATCAGATACTCATAATGGATCATTGGGTTCATCCTCATTGTATATTGCTACAGGTCAAAATCAAAACCAAGGATTAGCTACTAGTGCAAATGACAGTGGTATAACTAATCTTTATACTGTTAATAATTTTACTTCAAGCGCAGCTATTCAAAATCAAGCAAGTTTTAATCAGATGATTATCGCCGGAAGTGGAAGTTTTAGTGGAAGTTATAGAGCAGAAAGAAATGGAATTTTATTTTCCAATACTGCATCATTAGATTCAAGCGGAAATATAATTAACACTTATTTAACTAATCAAATTAGTTCTAATATTCCAACATTTAGTATTCCTAATTGGGTTGCTGGAACATATACTTATGTTGATTTAATTACAGGAAATTCTACTGGTAGTATTACAAATTTATATAATCATCAAATAAGTTCACCATTTCCCAGTGGGGGATCTGGTGGTATAACAGTTAACAACTCATATGGTATTTACATTGCTAAACAAAAAACAACAAATATTGTTACCAATGGATGGGGCATTTATCAAATTGATACAGGTGATTTAAATATATTTGCGGGTAAAACAAGAATAGGAAGTACGACTGTACCTGTTAATACACTTGATGTAACTGGAAATATTAGTGCTAGTGTAGTTACTGCTAGTTTGTTCTTTGGAACTGCTAGTTTTGCAACAACTGCAAGTAGTTTAGTTGCTGCAAATAGTTATACAGTTACAAATTTAACGGCTAGTAATGTATTGAGAGCTGCAAAAATTGCAGAAAAAGTAGTTACATTTACACCGTTGACAGGATCATTGACTGGTGCTCCTGCTTGGTATCGTATAATTAGTGGAAGTGGAGTCTTAGATTCTGGTCGTGTAAGAATGTCTGCTAACTATGATAATAGCAGAAGTGATATTGAATTTACATATGCGGTAAGAAATTATGATACTGATGGTGCCGGTGCATTTATTAATATTACTAGAGCATCAACATATAATAGTGTATTTAACGCAGTAAGAGTAATTGAAGGAACATTAACTACTCCATATGCAATTGATGTTTTAATTGGAAATTATTTAAACAACACAACACCAGATACTGTAACTTGTTTATATGAAAGTCAATTTATTGGTGCGGTATTAGATACCCCTACTTTTGTATCTGCATCTGCAACTGGAAGTAATAGTAATGTTGTAAAAACTGTTTATACTACATATGCATCTGGATATCCAAGAATAGGTCCAACTTATTCTGACGGATTAGCAGTTGCTACGGTTCAAGGTCAATTAACAGTGGGTTATAGAGGAAATTATGCTTATAATGCACCGTCTACAAATAATTATGCTCTTTTAGTAAGCGGAAGCGTTGGTATTGGTACAACCTCACCTGGTGAAAAATTAACTGTTTCTGGTAGTTCTTATATTATTGGTGGTACAGGCGCGGTTGGAACTGGACCTGCATATTATTTGGGTGATAGTTCAAACAAAGATATTTCTCTTACCAGAGTAGGTGCTGCCTCATTAGCTATAGGCAGATATTTTCCTAGTGCATGGGTAGAAACAATTAGATTTACCGCAGATGGTAATGTTGGTATAGGAACAACAAGTCCTGGTTATAAATTAGATGTATATACTTCGGATCAAACCATTGCTGGATTTGCGGGAACAAACTCAAGTCAAATTGTAAGATTTGGTAATAGCGCAGCAACACAATATACAGATTTGATAATGTTTGTTGCCGGAGGCTCAGGTGAAATATTTAGAAATGGTAGTGCAAACAGTTCTTTCGGAGGGGCATCTTCTTTAAATATTTGGAATAGTAATGGACCTATAGCATTTCATCCGAATAACACGACAAATGCAATGTTTTTAAGCAGTGCTGGTAATGTAGGTATTGGTACTACTAGTCCTGTTGCTAGACTGTCAGTTGTTCCAAGTGGTTCCGCATTTGATTCATCAAATACAATGGTTGCGTATTTTGCAAAAACAACAGCAAATGGTTATGGTTCAACATTTATAAGAGTTGCAAGATATGACAATACTACTACAACAGGAAGCAATGCGGAATATACTGATATTGAATATAATTCAGGTGGATCTACTCCATTTAGATATGGTACATATGCCGATACAAATATTATTAATGGTTTTGCATCAACAAATGGTGTTTATGGAAGTATAAATTTTGTTACATCTGGTTCTACAAGAATGACAATTGCTGGCGGTACATCAGCTGGCAATGTAGGTATTGGTACAAGTAGTCCTGTTGCCAAATTGCAAGTGGCAGGTAATGTTAGTGGTAGTAGTTTTACTTCATCAATTAGTAACGCAGTTGGTTTCTTAGGAACAAGTAGTTGGGCACAGAATGTTGTTAGTGCAAGTTTTGCAACAACTGCTCAAACCGCAAATGCATTAAATGCAAGTAATACATATACTATTGCAGGATTAACATCTGCATATGTTGATGTAAATGGTTCTGGAACTATACCTACAACAGGTATATATCGTCCGTCAACAAAAACTCTTGGATTATCTGCTGACGGTACATTGATATTTAAAATAAGTAATGTATCTTCACCTGCAACATCTTCAATTGAAACAGGCAATTTTATCGTTCAGTCTGGAAATGTTGGTATAGGCACAACTACTACTCCTTTAAAACTTAATGTTAGTGGTAGTATATACATGGCAGCTGGCAATGGTTCTGCTATTGATTGGTCAAGTGATATATCATCACAATTTTTAAAATATGATTCTGGCATTGACGGAATGATTTTAAGTAGTTGGAACAATACCACTTTTTATACTCAACAAATAGAAAGAGTAAGAATTAATTCAGCAGGTAATGTTGGTATAGGTACAACACTTCCTGCTAGTAAATTTCATATAAGTGGGTCAGGACAAACAATAATGCGCCTTGATTCCGACACTACTACAAACGTATCTCAATTTCAAATTAAAGCTGCGTCAGATGCTGTATTAATAATGGGTATGTTAGGTGGTTCTGCTGCTAGCACTAACTTTGGAGTTACTGCTGCTGGTCAAGCATATTTTGGAACCACTACACTTGGTTCACCTCATCCTACATCATTGGTAATTGGAAATGCAAGTAATATACCAATCATATTCAGTACAAATAATATTGAAAGAATGCGCATTGATAGTGTCGGAAATGTTGGTATAGGCACTACAAGTGCTAACAACAAATTAGAAGTAATTGGTGGTACAAATACTAGAATTAATTTGGGTAATATTGATGATGCTAATAGAGGTGGTAAATTAGAAATTATTTCTGGCAGTGTAACAGCTAGACAATTTTATGTGGGCACAAATAGTGCAATTTATAATTTAGTATTTGGCATTGATTCAGTTGAAAAAATGCGTCTTGATACCAATGGCAATGTTGGTATAGGTGTTACGTCTCCATCTGGAAGATTACATATAACAGGCAGTGCAACTGCATCAGAAACTCTTTTATATCTATCAAAAGGTTCTGGGTCAATTACTCAAAATTATATAAATGCAGTAAATCAAGCCGGTCAAGTTAATTATAGAGCAGCATCAGATCTCAACGGACATCTTAGTCATGAAATATATTATAATGGAACTGTTAAAGTATCTCATAACACTTATTGGCCAAGTTTTATAAATAATGATAGCTATACAAATGGTGGATTAGGAATAGGAACAACTAGTACTACACATGGATATGGATTGACAATTGCAAAACCTTCTACAAGTGGTTCATTGTATGTTAGTGGAAGTACAATAATAACTGGGTCATTGAATGTAAGTACAAATATTACATGTTTATCTTTAACTGAAACTTCTACACAAGCAGTTAAGTATAATATATTACCACTATCAAGTCAATTGGACAATGTTATGAAATTAAAACCAGTGTCATTTAATTATAAAACCAATGACAAACACAGTATTGGTTTGATTGCAGAAGAAGTTGCAAAGATATATCCTGAATTTACTTCAGAAAATAATGATTCAATCAGTTATGGTAAAATAACCTCAGTATTAATTCAAAGTATCAAAGAATTAAAAAATATCATAGATAATCAACAAAAACAAATTGAGGATTTATCCAATAAATTGAAACAATTTTAAATGATAACTAACCCAACTGTTTTATATTTATAAAGTGAATTATGGCAATTTTACAGTCAACCACAATAACAGGTAGTCTAATAATAAGTTCATCTGCATCAACACAACCGTTGCAGATATTAAACTTATCATCAAGCGCAAGCAATACAACCTTTTTGACCGTTGATGCAAACGGCGTTGTATCAAAAACAAATAGTGGCGCATCAGGATCAAGTGGAACTAGTGGAAGTTCAGGCACAAGTGGTAGTAGTGGTACTAGCGGATCAAGTGGAACTTCTGGTAGTTCAGGTACAAGCGGAAGTAGTGGTACCAGTGGATCAAGTGGTTCATCCGGCACAAGTGGTGTTACTGGACCACAAGGTCCACAAGGTCGTCAAGGTTTAGCAGGCAACAACGGTAACAATGGATCAAGCGGAAGTAGTGGAACTTCTGGTAGTTCAGGCACAAGCGGAAGTAGTGGTACCAGTGGATCAAGTGGTAGTTCTGGAACTAGCGGATCAAGTGGCACTTCCGGTACATCTGTTACTGTATCAGGCTTGACAAACTATGTTGCCAAATTTAATAGCACAACAACAATAACCACTGGCTCAATAGTTAATCTTGATAACGGAAGTGTTGGTATAGGAACAACACTTCCAGCTAGTAGATTACATGTAGATAAATCATCTCAGACTTTGGGATCGTCTACTCCAAGTGGAGCCACAATCATATCTAATTTAGCTGGTGGTAATGCTATTCTTGAACTTGGTGTAGATACTACAAATTTATCTTATATCCAATCAAGAAATGTTACCGATCAAACCTATTATAAGTTATTATTGAATCCATCTGGTGGCAGTGTTGGTATAGGTACTACAAGTCCTGCTACTATATTAAATGTAAGTGGATCAACTAGAATAAGTGCAGGTGAATTACAACTTGAAGGTGATAATGCTGCATTAAGATTATATAGAACTACTGGTATAAATTACTTTGATTGGGCTAGTGGTCAAAATTTATACTTTGGTACTGTTACATCAGTTGGTGGTGGTGGTAGATTAAATAAAATGGTTCTATTAGATGGTGGTAATTTAGGTATAGGTACAGCAGTTCCAATTGATAAATTACATGTATTGGGTTCAATTACTGCTGGTGCAACTACATCAACAAGCGGAAACACAATAATTCAAGGATATTATAATAACGGAAGTTTGACTGTATTTGGATCTGAACAAAGTAGCGGTGGTCCATTTTTAGGTTATGGCGTGTCACCTTCAACTGCATCAGCTGCTGCATTTTTTAGTTCAACAGGAATAAGTATTGTAAGATCTGCTTATATCCAAGATGGAGGCACTCATCGTTGGTATACTGGTCCAACACAAACTGTTGCTGTTGGAAGTTTAGCTTCATTGAGTGAAAGAATGCGTATTGATGGTAATGGTAATTTAGGTATAGGCACAACAAGTGGTACTACCAAATTATATGTATCAGGTTCAATTACTGCAACTGACGGTGCTTTTATATCAAATGTAACTACTGGTACTGATAGATATTTCTTGAATTTTTATGGTACGGCTACTAATCAAATATTTACTTTATATGATAATAACAGTACTGCTTATTTAAATTCTTATAACAGCATGGCTTTCAGAGCCAATCAACTAGGTGGTTCTGGTGGTTATTTTGTATTTTCAGGTGCAAATGTTGGTATTGGTACAACAGCACCAACTTCAAAATTACAAATTATTTCTGGTAATAGTCCTGGATTATCAACATTAAGTAATAATAGCGGACATTATGCATATCAATATCTTGGTAGAACTGCAAGTGAACTTGAATTTGGAGTTGTAGGTGGTGCAAATCAATTTTTTACCGGCACCGTTGCTGGTGATGCAGTAATTAAACAAAATTCTACAGGTAAAATTCATTTGGGTTATGGATCTGCGGCTCCATCAATCACAATAGATTCATCCAACAATGTTGGTATAGGTACTATAACACCAACTAGTAAATTGAATGTATATGGTAGTGGAAGCAATTTAAGTGTATTTAAAACAGATGGTTCTAGTGGTACATTATTTGAAGTAACTGATAATTTAAGCGGTTCATTGTTCAGTGTAAATACAATTTCTGGTATACCTGTTTTGGAAGTATTTAGTGATAATACTATAGTTGCCGGTACATATGGATCAAATGTATTGGTATTAACAGGCAGCAGTGTTGGTATTGGTACATCAAGACCAGCAACCAGATTACACATATCATCATCATCCAATCCATTAGAAATTGATGGTCTAACTACAAATGCAACCGGATTCTTTTTAACTATAGACAATAATACAGGTATTGTTTATAAATCAACTGCAACCGCAGCAGGCAGTTCTGGTACAAGCGGTTCAAGTGGTTCATCAGGCACAAGTGGATCAAATGGTACATCAGGCAGTTCTGGTACAAGCGGAAGTTCTGGAACAAGCGGATCAAGCGGAACCAGTGGTGTTACTGGACCACAAGGGCCACAAGGCCGTCAAGGTTTAGCAGGTAATAATGGTAACAGTGGATCAAGCGGTACAAGTGGTTCAAGTGGCAGTTCTGGAACTAGTGGTTCAAGCGGAACTAGTGGTTCAAGCGGAACTAGTGGTTCAAGCGGAACTAGTGGTTCAAGCGGAACAAGCGGATCAAGTGGTACAAGTGGTGTTACTGGACCACAAGGGCCACAAGGCCGTCAAGGTTTAGCAGGTAACAATGGTAACAGTGGTTCAAGTGGTACAAGCGGATCAAGTGGCAGTTCTGGAACTAGTGGATCAAGCGGTACTAGCGGTTCAAGCGGTTCAAGCGGAACTAGTGGTTCAAGTGGTACTAGTGGATCAAGTGGTACAAGTGGTGTTACTGGGCCACAAGGGCCACAAGGCCGTCAAGGTTTAGCAGGTAACAATGGTAACAGTGGTTCAAGTGGTACAAGCGGATCAAGCGGTACTAGTGGATCAAGTGGTACAAGCGGATCAAGCGGTACTAGTGGATCAAGTGGTACAAGCGGATCAAGTGGTACAAGTGGTACAAGTGGTACTTCAGTCACTGTGTCAGGTTTGACAAATTATGTTGCTAAATACAATAGTACAACAACAATAACTACTGGTTCAATAGTCAACCTTGATAATGGTAATGTTGGTATAGGCACTACAACTCCAGGCACTTCATTAGAATTATATTCTGTACCTGCTAGTTCAACAACTTTGAGGCAGATGCTTATAATCAATACTGATTTTGCAAGTGCTTCTGGTACTGGTTTTGGCGGATCTATAGTATTTAGAGGAAGAACTGCGGGAAATTTATTACGAGATAACGCTCAAATAACTGCATATAATGAAGATATTGGAGACAATGGATACGCTCTAGGATTTTTTACACGACCAAGTGATGGTGGTGGTTTACAACAAAGATTGACTATTTTAAGAGGTGGTAATGTTGGTATTGGTACGACTAGTCCAGCCACATTGTTGCACGTTGATACCGCTGGTGCTGATGCACGTATTCGTGTGTCAGCAGGAACAAATACCGTGCAAGGTGGTATGATTGCGAACACTGGTACTTCACTTATATATGCTGGCTCAATCACGAATCACGGATTCTCACTGAGAACAAATGACACTGACAGAGTTCGTATTGATACAAGCGGCAATGTTGGTATAGGTACATCTACATTATTTGCAAAATTTGTTGTATCAAATGGTTCTGGTGAAAATGTTGAATTTTCTCCTGGTAGTGCAACTTACAACGGCGGATTAATTGAATATATAAACAGAACCAGTGGAACTACAAGACCAGATTTAACACTTTATTTGGGTTCTACTACAGGTAATATAAAATTCCATACTAATACCACTGAAAGAATGCGCATTAGTAGTGATGGTTATGTAGGTATAGGTACAACATCATTTGTTTATGGTGCAGCTAATCGTGGATTATTAGAAGTATATGGATCAACTGATGGTATATTAGCTTTGAGAAATGCTACAGCAAATTCTTATTTACAAAAAACAGGAAATGACTTCTATTTTAATAATGGTGGTGCTGGAACAATATTCTTCCAAAATAACGGATCAGTTACAAGAATGGTTGTTGCGAGTAGCGGTAATATAGGAATAGGTACACTTACTCCAAATGCCAAATTGAATGTAAATAGTAGTGGTTCACTTGCTGCTGGATCAATTGTATTCAGAGTAGAAGGTACTAGTGGTTCATTATTTGCTGTAGATGATAGTTTAAGCGGTTCACTATTCAGTGTAAATGATATATCAGGTCTGCCAATTCTTGAAGTGTTTAGTGACAATAAAGTAGTTGGTGGAACATTCAATTCAAATGCATTTGTCATCACAGGCAGTTGTGTTGGTATTGGTACATCCTCACCAACTAGAAGATTGCATATATCAGGTGTATCTGATCCACTAGAAATTGATGGTCTAACTTTAGCATCAGATACTAATTTCTTAACTATTGACGCAAGTGGAATAGTACATTATAGAACAAGTGGCGCAAATGGATCTAGTGGAACAAGCGGTTCAAGCGGTTCAAGCGGAACAAGCGGTTCAAGCGGTTCAAGCGGAACAAGCGGTTCAAGCGGATCAAGTGGAACAAGCGGTTCAAGTGGTTCAAGCGGAACCAGTGGTGTTACTGGACCGCAAGGACCGCAAGGTCGTCAAGGTTTAGCAGGCAACAATGGTAACAACGGATCAAGTGGATCAAGCGGAACTAGTGGTAACAGTGGATCTAGTGGTACTAGCGGTTCATCAGGTACATCTGGTAGTTCAGGTACATCAGGATCAAGCGGAACCAGTGGTGTTACTGGTCCACAAGGACCACAAGGTCGTCAAGGTTTAGCAGGCAACAACGGCAACAATGGTAACAATGGATCAAGCGGTTCTAGTGGTACTAGTGGTTCAAGCGGTTCTAGTGGTACTAGTGGTTCTAGCGGTTCTAGTGGTACTAGTGGTTCTAGCGGTTCTAGTGGTACTAGTGGTGTTACTGGGCCACAAGGACCACAAGGTCGTCAAGGTTTAGCAGGTAATAATGGTAACAATGGATCAAGCGGATCATCCGGATCAAGTGGTAACAGTGGATCTAGTGGTACTAGTGGTTCTAGCGGTTCTAGTGGTACATCTGGATCAAGTGGAACAAGTGGCACCAGAGGTGTAGGCAACTGGACTCCAAATTTTAGTGGCGGCGTAACATATGGATCAAATTCAAATACGTTTGTTAAAGCAACAGGAAATGGTGGTGTATGGGATGGTCAAGTATATTCTACTGAAGGTTATGCCAGAGGATGTTATGTAGCATTCCAAGCAACTGGTACTGGTGCATATACAATGACTGGTTTAAATACAGATCCTACTACAGATGCAAGTTATGCTAGCATTGATTATGCTTGGTACACTCAAGCAGGTGGCGGATTAAGAATTTATGAATCAGGAACTGACATAGGTGCTTTTGGTACTTATACATCAACTACACAATTAGTAATTACATATGATGGTACAAACATTAGATATTGGAAAGATGGTGTTGTACAAAGAACAGTAACAAGAGCAATTGGTAGTGCATTGTATCTAGATTCAAGTTTTTATACCGTATCATCTACAATTGGTATAACAAACTGTGTATTTGGACCAATGGGTGAATCTGGTAGTTCAGGATCAAGTGGATCAAGTGGATCAAGCGGAACTAGTGGTTCAAGCGGATCAAGTGGTACCAGTGGTGCTGCTGGTGCTCCTGGTGGTTCTGGTCCACAAGGACCACAAGGTCGTCAAGGTTTAGCAGGCAACAACGGCAACAATGGTTCAAGCGGATCAAGTGGTACCAGTGGTGCTGCTGGACCTGCCGGACCTGCCGGACCTGCTGGTTCAAGCGGATCAAGTGGTACCAGTGGTGCTGCTGGTGCTCCTGGTGGTACAGGCCCACAAGGACCACAAGGTCGTCAAGGTTTGGCAGGTAACAACGGTAACAACGGTAACAATGGTTCAAGCGGATCAAGTGGTACCAGTGGTGCTGCTGGACCTGCCGGACCTGCTGGTTCAAGCGGATCAAGTGGTACCAGTGGTGCTGCTGGACCTGCCGGACCTGCTGGTTCAGCAAATGCAAGTGGTACAACAAATTATGTTGCTAAATTTACAGCAGCTACTACTTTAGGTAATTCTAACTTTTTTGATAGTGGTGGTAATTTTTGTATTGGAACAACTACTGCTACAGGAACATTAACTTTATTTACTACTACGAATTCTGCTTCACCTTCGAATATAAGTTTTGGCACTTCTTATGCAGATACAGTTTCTTCTGCCAAATTGCAACTTAAATTTTATCACGATGGTACTAGTGCTTATGGTTTAGGAGTAACCGCAGGCCAGCTTAACATAATGGCTTACACTGGTGGTATACACGCTTTTTATAACGGAACAACTTTAGTAGGCCAATTTAATTCAAGCGGAAATTTGGGCGTAGGTGTTACTCCATCCTCCTACAAAGGAGACTTCAACGGAAGCGTTCACGCTACATGTTTTCCAACTTCTTCAGATAGAAGATTCAAGAAAAAGATCGTTCCAATTGAAAATGCATTGGATAAGGTAATGAAATTAAAAGGTGTAAAATATGAATGGAATGAATTTATAAATAGCGTTAGAGATGGTTATGCATTAAATATTCCAGTTATTGGATTCGTAGCTCAAGATTTACAAGAAGTATTTCCTGAATTGGTATGTGAGTGGGAATTAAATGATGAAGTTAAGGATGCTAGAGCAGTAGACTATTCAAGAATGGTTGCAGTATTAACTGAAGCAATTAAAGAACAACAATATCAAATTCAAGATTTGAAAAATAGATTGACAATTTTAGAAAATAAATAATAATATACAATATGTTTTCATTTTTTGAAAAAGTTTATTGTATTAATTTAAGCAGTCGTGTTGATAGATGGAATAACTGTCTTAATCAATTTTCTAAATTTGACGTATCTAATGTGCAAAGATTTGAGGCTATAAAGTATAATCACCCAAAACTTTCAACAAAAGCTAATGCGCATATTGGGTGTGTTCTTTCACATTACAATATAATAAAAGAAGCTAAACTGAAAAATTATTCTAATATTTTGGTTTTAGAAGATGATTTTTTGTTTCTTAAAGAACCGGATGAATTGAATATAAAATTGAAAAAAAGTTTAAATGAACTTCCTTTAGATTGGGATCTTTTTTATCTTGGTTCTTATTTTGTAAAAGGATATGATTATGAACCAACGGAAAGATATTCTGATAACTTGATAAAAGTAAACACTGGGTTTTGTACGCATTCACTGTCATATTCTTCTAGAGGAATGGATAAAATATTAAAAAGTTTAAAACTAAACTCAGAATTAGATATTTTAAATTATTCTGAGGAATATGAATCAATTGCTTGGTATTTAGTCAGAGAATTTCAATATGAAAATAATTGTTTTGCATCAGATGAATTGTTAAGTTCTCAGATATCTGGATTTTCTGATATTGAAGGTAAATTCTTAGATTACTCTAATAATTTTAAACAATGTTATAAACAAATTAATTTACATCAGAAATAATACAAACGTGTTGTTCAGTGCTTGGATTTGGAGTATCTAAATTTGACGTTTGAGTTTTTTCATTATATAAAAAGTCATCAATACCTAATTTTAAAAATCTATCATGTATTAATGGGTCATATGAATTTTTTATTATTCTAGTTAATCTTTGTATTTCTTTGTTTCTTTCTGATGTAGTATTACCGTCTTTATTTCTATATTGTATATATCCTAGTTTTGGGATATATGCAATTTTTGTGGTCAAAAATGTTTTAATTATTAGTTCATAATCATCACAGACATGTAAATTTGGATTGTGACCTTTTATTTTAAAGTAAATATCTTTTTTCCATGATCTAATATGGTTAGGAACGCCTACAATATGTCTAATTGTTTTTGGATTTATTTTTGGTCCATTTACCACATCATACATTTTTCCTTTGTAAAATTCTTTTCTATATGAACCATAACCGTAAGAGAATCCTTCCGGATATTTGACGCATGTACCGTCTTCTTCATATACTTCAGTAGAATCAGTGTATACAAATCCTACATCTTTGTATTTTTGAAAAGTTTTTACTACATAATCCAAACATTTATCTGTGAGTTCATCATCATGATCCAACTCACACAAATATTCACCGTAACATAATCCAGCTGCCCATCTTTTGAGTTCACCAATACTTCCTGATTTTCTTGGATTTTTGAATATTTTTATTCTATGATCAATTTCACTTATTTCTTTTAACAAATTAAATGTTTGATTATTGTCATCAGAATCATCAATTATGATCCATTCCCAATTTTGATGTGTTTGATTTAATAATGATTGTAGTGGTCTAAATATTTTTGATCCTGTTTTGTGGGTGGGAGTAAATACAGATACTAATGGATCATTTGACGTTGTATCATCATAATTTAATGTAGTCTGAAGATAACAACGCATTATGTTTTTTCCTAATTCATCAAGTGAAGGTGGAGATGGATAACTCAACCATTTTGATCTTATACTAAATGGTGAACTTGATAATTTTTTATATTTATTCCAATCACCAAAAGTTATAAAAACGTGAGGGTCATATTGTTTTATGATATCATTTAACTCATGATCATTTTCATAATTCAAAATATTAAATGAATTTTCCTCATATTCAGGCGCATTTTTGTCTGAATATAAAACATCTATTTGTCTACCAAATATACAAACAGTAATTTTACTATTTTTTATAACATTATTATGCATGTCCTTTTATTAAATTTCTATATTGTTTGTTAAACACAATTTGATCCGTATTCATACTCTGCGGATATTCATCACTTGACACACCGATTCTACCACAACTTATTAAATTATCTATATAATACATGAGTTTTCTTCTCATGTCAATAATTGATACAATTAATATTGTATCACCATAAAATATTTTACAGTCTTCATATATGTCAAAATAGTCTTCTTTTTTTAGAAATATACAACAACCATATCCAAATGGAACTATACCTGTGGTATCTATCAGTAATAATTCATCATTATCATTATTTAATGGATCAGTATTATTTTTTATTCTTGAATTTTCATTAAAACCAATCAATCCAAGTTTTGGATTTTGGTCTATAAATTTTTGAAAATTGTTTAATACGGTTACGTAATTGAAATAAATGTCATCATTTAACAGACAAATGTATTTATTTTTTGCTAGTTTTACACCTAAATTCCATGCTGGATTTACAAATATATTGTTGCTGCATTTAACAATTATGATTCGTGGATCATCATCATAAAAATCTGAATGTGTATTATCTACTATAATTAATTCTACATTTTTAATTTGTAATCTTTTAAACTGTTCAATAGATTTATATATTTCTTCTGCTTTCCATATAGTTGGTATTATAAAGCTGATCATATAAAATATTTTGTAAATTGTTCAAGGTTTGTTTCTGGTGTCAAATTTTGATCTTTTACAAATTGTATTTTTTGTTCTTTTGTCCATTCATTTTTATTGATTTCCAATGTATCCAATAAATAAGATTCTTTAGCAAACATCTTTTCTAATTCCAAATCTGAAATTGTTGTGCTGCACAGTGTACAAAAATGAGGAGATATAGTGTAATATCCAAATTTACATTTAGATTGTCCATAATTATATTTTTTACATCCAACAGTTGACTCATTTTCTATAAATTTTTGTGTATTTTTATCAAAATCTCCCAGATGATCTATATGACAGAAATTGCCCCACACTAACATTATATACTTAATTTGTTTATTTACTGCTTGTGCTTTTATTTCTGCTTGTCCCCAATCAACATATATAACATCATCTATTTTTAATTCAGTTGGATTTCCATTTGAATCAAAAAATTCTTGTAATGGAAACGTCTTGTTATCATAAAAATATTTGTTTCTTCTAACTAATGGATTATTTGTATATACATTTGCTATAGTAATAAAGTATTTCAATTCATTTCTTGATTCAATCTTACAGTTTTTTACTGAATAATTTGCAAAAATTCCAGTAGATCTACTTTCATAATCATTAATATATCTTCTTAAGAAGACAGCATTAACATCTTGATTTTCATCTAATAGTTTAATGCTAGTTTTCAACCAAGTTTTTGGTTGACCGCTTATTTCTGAAGACATACACTTCCAATCACCTTCAAGAAAAAGACTATATTCATAGTCAATTGACAGATCATTTAATCTATTAATTCCATATCCAACACCATTGTTTACATTAGAGTGTATAATTTTAAAATTAACTCTTTCTTTATATTTTTCAATCAAATGATTGCATATTGATATAAATTCTTGATTTGTTTTATTGATGTATATAAACCAGTCAATTATTTCATCATATTCAGTGTTGTTTAAAAGAGACTCAACTGTATCTAGAAGATACATTGGCCTATTATTTGATTCATGTGTTAATGTTAATATGCAGAATTTTTTCATAAATTAATCAAACCATCCGGTAACTGAGATTCTTTGGTGGGTTATATTTTCAGTAATGCTACTAACACTATGTGGGGTCTGATTATTACCAACTCTAAACATTACAAATTTATTAAAACTTGGTATAATTGTTTTAATATTTTGCATGTCAGACTGGTCCATATATAATCCTCCCCAACATGGATTCCAATTTTTGGTCAAGTGTAAAACAAATGCCAACCTTCCATTTCCATCATCTGTATGTGTTGCCAAAAAACATTTTTCTGTATACTTATTTGCAAAAATTGTAGTAGGTTTTGTTAAATTTAATTGGGTTATATCATTTAAAGTGTTTATAAATCCAGTACTTGTAATTAATTTAAGTATTGTACAATGAGGACACAAACAGTGTAACTTATGAGAATCAAGTGTTCTGTAGAAAAAATATGCATACTGATTATCATTTAGACATTTATTTGAAAATGATTTATGAATTTGTATTGTGTATCTATTTTCCTCTGTAACAGGCACAAATTCATGTTTCTCTCCATTAACTAAGGATGGATATGAAGAAGCAACCCATTCACTTTCAGTCATATCATGTCTATAGTGTGAATATAATTTTTCCGCAAAAGGTTGAACTAAAAAGTCAGTGATTACTGCACTATTTGTGTTTACAAATTTTTCATTTAACTTTTTTGTGTCTATGTTTTGATAATTTATCATAACCAATGTTGTGCGTTATAGTAAGAAAAGACTTCATGCATTATTTGTACTTTTTTTCCATATTCTTTACATCTTATACATAGTTCCATTATAAAATAACCATCACCTCTATATATTTCCCAGAATCTCAAATCACCAACAGCAGATCTTTTTACACAAAATTGTGCCATATCTATTTTTTGAACCGTGATATTATTTTCATTTGCAATTCTGATTTTATTTGGTTCATATTCTTGACTCACAATGATTAATTCAGTATCATTTTCTATTTTTTTATCTGCTAGATGAAAATTATAATGCATCAAATTATCATCATCTAGAATATAAACCCACTGTCCTTCATCACCAACTTTATCAAAGTAAAAATTACAAAGATTTTTCCAATTTGGTTTTTGCGTGTAATGTAAGAAATTTGAATTCTTATATTTTGTCATATTAGCTGGTAATTTTGGACCAACAATATACCATTTATAATTTAAATTTGATTTTAGTATACTTTCATAACATCTATCTAACCATTTTTCATCATCTCTTGTAAATCTAGTAACAATATGATATAACCTTTTCATTTATTATATATATTTGGATTGATTTTAAATTAATTATTTTAAATTCATGTGACCATATATATAGTAGATCTGTTATATATATGTTTATAAAATGTCATGGTTCTTATCTTGGATCTACTGGTTTTAATAATCACACAAGAGGATTTTTTAGAGGACTTTCAAAATATGCAAAAATTTATGTAAGAAATTTTACTGTGGATGGAAATTCAAGTTCATACATAAATGATGAAGATAAACAAATACTTTCTGAACAAACACTTTGGTCAAATTATAAAAACACTAGTGTCAGAATGGATTATCCATTTGAGTGGAATCAAGAATACTTGGATGTTGATATCAATGAAAGAATACATTTAATTACAGCAGAAAATTCACATCATTATTTTTATGACAATTATTATGGTCCAAAAATTGCATTTACAATGTGGGAAAGTGATACATATAATCCAGATTTTTTAAATATACTAAAAAATTATGACAGTAATATTGTTTTAACAAAATGGCAAAAAGAATGTTTAATAAAACAAGGATTTGATGAAAGTAAAATTGATATTGTTCATGAAGGTATAGAACCAGACTGTTTTCCTATTGAACAAGAAAAATCAAATAAATTTAAATTTTTTCTTGTAGGGAAATGGGGATTCAGAAAAGCAATAAAAGAAACAATTGAATGTTTTTTAAAAACGTTTGAACATATAGATGATGTAGAACTTCATATTACAGTTGATAATGCACACCCAATCTGGATACCAACTGAAGAACGTTTAAGAATGTATAATTTATTATCACCAAAGATTATTATTCATAGTTTTCCTGATAGAGATGTTTATTTACGTATACTGAAAAATTGTAATGTTTTTTTAAGTTGTTCAAGAGGAGAGGGATGGAACATTCCATTGGCTGAAGCACTTGCTTGTGGTATACCATCTATATATTCAAAGGGATCAGGTCAACTTGAATTTGCAAGTGAATATCCACTTGGAGTAGATATATTAAAGAAAATTCCAGCATATCATGAAGAAGATAAATATTTTGCAGACGGATATGTTGATGAACCAAATTTTGAAATGTTGAGTGAAGTACTTCTAGATTCTTATAAAAATTATTCTACATATAAGAAAATTCATCTTCAAAAATGTCAACATTTTATATCTAAATATACATGGAATAAAGTATCAAAAGATTTATTTGATGTAATAAATAAAAGATACGGATCAATTTCACTTAATAATCAAGGGTATATAAAATTTCATAGATTCTCTGAAGATTTGAATGGTATATTCTTTTCACAGAGTTATTTTGATTCATGTAAAGTTTATATAGAAATTACAAATGAAAACGGGGATTTATATTTTTTCAATGATTTAGTCATGATGAAAAATGTAGAACATTGTTTTGGGTCAGAAGTTGAAGGTAAAAAGATTTTTACAATTTATGATTCAAATAAAAGTATTATTTTGTTCCGTATAGCCTCTATTTAAATAAAAGTTATGAAAGATATATATTACGCTGTTATTTCAGGTACAATAGGTGATACAATTTGTGCTACACCAAGTCTTAGAAAACTATACCAAGTTTATCAAAGAAAAATAAATGTAGTATCCCAACCAGATTCTAAAGCAGTGTGGATTAATAATCCTTATATTGATAAACTTTATACTTTTCCAGAATTTGTTAATGATTTCAAAGGTGATAAATCTGTGATCAATTACCATGAAAGTTATGTTTTACCAGGATTACACAATCAATTTGGTATGCAAAGAAAGTTTAATATGGTTGATTTGAGACAAGTTCATGCAAATGATCTTGGAATACAATTATTGCCAGAAGAAATGACATGTGAGTTTTATCCAAATCCTTTTTCAAATTCATTTTCTTTACCTAAAAATTATGTTGTAATTCATCCTGCAACTAATTGGCCAAACAGAACATGGCCACAAGAAAATTGGCAAAAATTAGTAGATTATTTGTCTGAAAAGAACATTTATACGGTAATAACTGGCAAAAATATGGTTCAAACAGAGCCAGGAGTAATTACTGAGAAATTTATAAAACCACTTAATAATTTATATGGCATTGATTTAACTGATAAAGCAGATTTAAGTGATACTTGGTATTTGTTAAATAATGCTAGAATGTTGATTACATTTGATTCTGGACTGCTCCACCTTGCAGGAACAACAGATACATTTATAATGCAATTAGGAAGTGCAAAGAACCCTAAATTTGTAGCACCTTACAGAAAAGGAAATCAAAACTACAAATATTGTTATGTCAAAGGTAATTGTGATTTGTTCTGTACTTCCAATTTAAAATATTCAGTAAGAGAAAGAGATAATATAAATCTGATTCCTTTATTAACTGGCTGTCTTGAAAACAAACCAACTTTTGAATGCCATTCATCTGTTGAAGATGTTACGAGAACAATTTCTTATCTATTTGATAATAATATTGTATAAAAATGAGATTTTACCTTAATTTTTAATATATTATGAAAATTAATACTAATTTTGTTGGAGGTGCGTGTTGTGAAATTTTGGAAGATAATAACAACAAATATTACATTCAGTTTATAGACAAAAAAACTGATAAAATTGTTTATGATGATATCATCCAATCAAACATGTGGGTTAGAAGTGCTTTTTGTTATTTCATTGATTATAGAATTAAAATTATTGATTTTCAAACAAAAAATTTGATTGAACAAATAGATTATGATGCACGCGGTAAAAATGTATACATTTGGTTTGATAGTAATTCATTGGGAGATAATATTTCATGGATGCCGTTTGTAGAAGAATTTAGGATAAAACATGAATGCAATGTGTTTTGTTCAACTTATCAAAATGATATATTTAAATCAATATATCCCTCTATTAAATTTGTTCCACTCGGAACTGAACTTTTTAATTTGTATGCAAGTTATTCAATAGGATGTTTTGACGATACAACTAAAGAAAAGGTTAGTTGGAAATCACTTAATAACCAAGAAATTGCTGCAAATATATTAGGAATTGAATATAAAGAAATCAAGCCGCCACTTGAATTAATAGATAAAACGAGAGTAATAAAAGAAAAGTACGTCGTAATTTCAACAAAATCAACAGCGGCTTGTAAAGAATGGAACACGCAATTTGGATGGAGAGACGTTGTATCTTATTTAAATAAAAAGGGATATAAAGTAATAGCAGTTCAAAAAGAACATGATACACTTTTAGATGATAAAGGGCTAGATATTATGTTATGTAATTCCACTGATATGAATCATGTATTAAACGTGGTATATAACAGTGAATTTGTAATTGGGTTGTCTTCTGGAATATCATGGTTAGCATGGGCATTAAATAAACCATGTGTATTGATCAGCGGAATGAGCCTAGAAAAAAATGAATTTTTTACACCATTTAGAATCATTAATAAAAATGTTTGTTATGGATGTTGGAACAATGAACAGTTTAAATTTGAAAGAGGTGATTGGTTCTGGTGTCCAAAATTAAAAGATACAGATAGACAATTTGAGTGTTCTAAATCAATAACAGCACAAATGGTTATAGATAAAATTGACATTCTGATTAAGTAAAAATGTTATGATTATAAAAATAGAATTGACCACAAAATCATTGGGTGACACTATAGCGTCAATTGGTCAGGTTGACAAATATCAAAAATTAACTGGTCATACAGTGCATTTTATAATAAATCCAAATTATATTGATTTATTTGAAACAGTTTATCCAAACCTCAGTTTTGATTTGCCTGTCACTTATGATGAATTTAAACAATTGGATGTAAATCTTAGTCAACCTCTTGAAAAATATGCGGCTGATTTGTTGGGTCTTCCATTTGAAGAAACTTGTGCAAAAATTGCAACTGTAATAAAAGACAGACCATTAAAAGAAAAATATTTCACAATTTCAATTCAGTCAACACATCAGGGAAGATATTGGAATGCAAAAAAAGGATGGAATATTTTATTAAATTTATTAAAACAAAAATATGGACTTACTGCTGTTTGTGTAGATATGCACAACAGTTTTGGGTCAAATGGTTGTTTTAATACAATCCCATCATCTGCAATTGATAAAACTGGAATATCCCTATTAGAAGCAACTCATTATATGAATCATGCAGAATTTCATATAGGTACATCAAACGGATTAAGTTGGTTAGCACACGCAGTTGGAAAAAAAGTTGTGTTGATAACAAACGTAACAAAAAAATGGTGTGAATTTACAACAAATATGATTAGAATTGACAATGAATCAGTTTGTCACGGTTGTTTAAATGAAAAACCATTTGATAGACATGATTGGAATTGGTGTCCAAATCACAAGAATACAAAAAGAATGTTTGAATGTACTACTACTATATCACCGCATGATGTATTTGAAAAGATAAAAAATAACATTTCAATAACTAAATAAATCCCTATATATCTTATATGCCAGATCCTATTAAATTTACACAACAAGAGTTGGATTCATTAAAGAAAATTCAACTTAGTTTTCAAGAAAACATTATGTCATTTGGTCAATTGTATTTAGACAAAATGACACTAGACGCAAAAATTAAAGAACTATCTCAAGTTGAATCTAACCTTAGAACCAACTATGAAAAGATTCAAAAAGATGAAGATGAGTGGTTAAACTCCATCACAACCAAATATGGTGAAGGTTCATTAAATCTAAAAGATGGCACTTTTATACCAAATCCTAAATAAACTTTTACAATTATCAGGAGCGCTGCGCTTTTTATATTGCGGTTGCTTTATTATTATAATAAATGCTTAATGCTTTTTTATATATAAATGTTGCGCTTTTAATATATGCTTTTTATACATTTAAGTCAACTTATTTTAACCTCCTGATATTTATTTTATTATGATCAAACTTAAAGCGCTTCTACCTGAAGTTTGGGATGCTAACCTCCTGGAGCAATCTGAACAATTTATTGTATTTTGTGACATGGATGGTGTGATGTGCAATTTTGATTTACAATTTGCTCAAATGATAGGATCATCACCTAAAGAGTTTGAATCACAATATGGTACTCCAAAATTTTGGGATGCAATTGCTGATAAAGGTGAAGTGTTTTGGTCAAGTATGCAAAAAATGCCTGATTTTGATCAACTTAAAGCTGGTATAGTTAAGATTGTTAATGATAACAATTTGGATCTACAAGTATTAACAAGCACCAGCGGTAACTGGATTCTTAAAAACCACCCAAGAGAAGAAGCTAAAGATATCATTAGAAATATAGAAAAAGGTAAATTACAGTGGTTAAGTAACCATTGGTCTGGCTTAAAAGTTAACTTCAGCGGTTCAGGTAGAGGAAAAGGTAAGTTTGCTAAACCAAATAGCTGCTTAATTGATGATTTGCCTAAAAATGTAGAATCATTTGAAACTGCTGGTGGTAAAGGTATTATACATACAAGTGCTTCAAACACATTATCTGATTTACAATTGTTAATAAATCAATTGCCAGAATCATTTGGTTATAGTTATTCTAATATATGAAAGTAAGAATCTATAATAATACTCTAAATCCAGCTCTTTGGGATGGTTTAAAACTAAAACCAGATGTAGCTGAATCTTTAAAGTCTATAGGACAGTCCTTCTACAAGGATACAGAATTAACCGCTCCAGTTAAAGATATTATAATGGTTGGCAGCAGCGCAAATTATAACTGGTCAGATTTTAGTGATATTGACATTCATATAGTCATAGATTTCAAAGATGTATCTGAAGATGTAGAAATGGTTGAAAAGATGGTAAATGCCATTAAAGGTAAATGGAATGAAGATCATGATATTCACGTTAAAGGATTTAACGTTGAAGTGTATATCCAAGACATTTCTAAGAAAAACAGATCCACCGGAGTTTATTCATTGTTAAATAACAAATGGGTGACAGAACCAAAGAAGGAGAATTTTGAATTGGATAAAGAACAAATCCAACAAAAATACAGTGATATGGTGTTGAAAATTAAAAATGCACTAGAATCTGAAAGTTTGGTTAAGTTAAAGAAGGTTTTGAAAGATTTGTATGATATGAGAGAAGTTGGGTTAAACAAGTCTGGGGAATTTAGTACAGAGAATATTGTTTTTAAAGTATTAAGATCCAGAGGTCACCTAGACAAACTCAGAAATGGCATCAATCAAATATTTGATAAAAAGGCTAGTTTGAAAGAATCTTAAGGAAATATTTGCCGTGGCCGCAATCCCAAATTCTATCATAACCATTATTTTTCATATTTTCCCATTCACTTAATGCATGGTTGTATATTTTTAATATTTTTTCTAATTTATGTTTTTGAAAACTCATGCGGTGTCTGATATCTTTATAATTATTTATAAGATAATGATAATTGGGTGGTGTATGACTTACAAAATTAAATCCTAAAGTTTCATATATTTTACCCGTAAAATATCTTCTATCACTATAACTTACTATATTTTTTGGATTATAATGTTTGATAAAATGTTTTAATAATTTACTTGCACCACCATTAACTGTAGTATTAATTGCATTACAAAATCTAACTAATTCCCAATCACTTGTTTTATCAAAACGGGAAGTTTTTCTAAATGTCATAATACTAACCAGATCATTTTTATTATACAATCCTAATTTAACTGTGGACTTATCTTCACCTTGTAAATGATTGTCATTTAAAAACTTATTTTTTTCAGTTTCATTCACTTCTTTAATAATGCAATCTCTAGCATTAATTTTAAATAGTGTATTGGTTTTCAACAGTGTTTTGACAATTGATTTTACAATTTCTGTTTTATTGATCCACTCATTTTCGAAAATATGAATTAGTGATATACCATAAAAACTGCAAGATTTTGTTTTATTCAAATGATAGTTTTTATTGATACCACCCCCATTTTCACTGTGCCAGTATAATCCATCAATTTCAAACGCAATTTTTAATTCTGGAATATAAAAATCCAATTCTTTGCCATTTAATACTGTTCTATCATTTCTTTTAATAACAGTATCTTTTGGTAAAATTTCTTGTAAAAAATTGTAAAAATGATTTTCAACAGTAGTGATTTTTTCTGGGTGACAATAATCACAAAACAAGTTGTTTAAGTTATAAACCGTAGATTCTAATGTTTTATTGCATACGTCACATTTGAATTTATAAATGTTACTAAAGTGATAACCTTTGTAATCCACCTCATCACATAGAAATTGCAATTTGTTACTATTACAGTAATTTACTAGAAATTCATAGTGGTTTGATTTCTTAGTAACTGATCTTTTATCTAAGACAGATTTTATCTTGGCTGCATTGTCCACTCCATATCTATCCATCATAGTAGATTTTATTTTTTCTACATTTATATAACTTTCAGATCCATATTTTAGTAGAAGAGTTTGTTTTACCTTCTCTTTATATTCAGGCAATTTACTGTAACTATCAACTCCATATTTTTTAACAATTGCAGATTTAAAATTAGATTTTACAACATCTGTAGTCATTGGATGACCACCATATTTTTCATCAAAAGTCTTTTTTTGACCATCAATTATCTTTTGTTTTGTTGAATTATCACTATTACTACATTTCTTGCTACAAAAGATCTTTGGTTTGCTTACTCTACATTCAAACAAATTATTACAATGTTTACAATTTAGAGATAACCAGTTTTTTGAATTTTTAGATCTAGCCATAATTGGAGTTTGGTTTGTATAGAGTATAACTATTTAAAAATTAAAACACAATTTAAAAAAAAGTACTTTTAATTTATATTTATTATTACAACAACTAAATAAGGATTTAAAAATTTATGGCAGATCTACTAAACAGTAATGAAATATTCTTTACACAATTTGAACCAAAAGTCAAAAATAGGTTTCTATTGTACTGTGATGGTATTCCAAGTTTCTTGATTAGAAAAGTCAAGAGACCAACAGTAACCAGTGAAAAGAAGACATTGGATCACATCAACATCCAACGTTACTACAAAGGCAAAACCACATGGGATAACATTACAATGGAACTATATGATCCAATTGTACCATCTGGTGCTCAAGCAGTAATGGAATGGGTACGTTTGAGCCATGAATCCGTAACTGGCCGTGATGGTTATAGTGACTTCTATAAGAAGGATCTAACCGTCAACGTTCTAGGTCCAGTAGGTGATAAAGTAGAAGAATGGACATTAAAAGGTGCATTCATCACCAGTGCTGACTTTGGTGAAATGGATTGGACTGATAGTGGTGATCCAGCAACCATTAGTTTGACTCTATCTGTAGATTACTGTATTCTACAATACTAATAAAAACAAAACATTTATCCTTTTTAAACTCCTTGATAAAACAAGGAGTTTTTTTATGTACATTAACAATTAAGTACTATATTTATATAACATGAACTTGAAAAGCGTAATTGGAATATATCCTGGTAGATTTCACCCACCACACAGAGGTCATTTAAATGCCTTTAATTTTTTAAAGTCAATAACTGGAAATGACACCTACGTTTCTACTAGTGGTAAAGTAGAACTACCAGACTCTCCACTTACATTTGGTGAAAAACAACAAATCTGGGTAAGACACGGTGTAGCACCTGATCACATTGTACAAACAAAAAGTCCCTACAAATCATTAGAAATTACACAGAAGTATGATCCAGATAAGACTAGCGTAATATTTGCATTGGGTCAAAAAGATGCAGAAAGACTAAAAGTAGATCAAGGCGGTTATTTCAAGTCATTCAAGGGAGACACAAACCAATTAGACCCTCTTAGTAAGAGTGGATATGTACTGATTATACCAGAAAGTCAAACCATGGTTGATGGTAGAATTTTAAGTGGTACCGCTGTAAGACAAATGTTGGGATCTGATAAATACACTGATGAACAAAAAGAAAAGTTCTTCAGATTCATCTTTGGATGGTATGATATTGCTTTATTTAAAGATTTGACACAGAAGTTTAAGTATAATAAAGTGAATGAAAGTATTGAATCTAAGTTGAAAAGAATAATTTCTATTCTAAAAGAAGACGCAATTAAAGATACTACAAAAAAAACAAAATCTGCTTTTGTTAATCAAAGAAGAGCTGAATTAAAAGCAAAAGAAGAAAAGTTAAAAGCTGCTAAAGTTAGATTGTCAAATTTAACCAAGACTCAAGTAACACCAACAGATGTAAAGAATGAAAAACCACCTGCTGAAGTTAAGGAACAAACAAATGCAGCTGATTTAGCAAAACAAAGAAAAGATGCTCAAGATTCAGTTAAAACTGCAGAGGAAGAAGTAAAACAAGCTAAAGTATACTTATCTGCTGCTCAAAAAGAATTGTCTGCGGTATCAATTTAAATAAAATAAATCAAATATTTAGATTCTTTTATATATATGTGTACAAGTTATACATTTTATGGAAGAAAATTTCACAGTACCAATTACAAGACCACAATCTTTTCAAGCACCCCCACCCCCACAAAAACAAGAGGTGACATTTCCTACTGAGGTAATTGAATTACCAAGTAAAGGGTTCTTTTATAAAGAAAATGATCCGTTATCATCAGGCAAAGTTGAGTTGAAGATGATGACTGCTAAGGAAGAAGATATTCTTACCAGTGAAAATCTCATCAAAAAAGGTGTTGTTTTAGATAAACTACTTGAGTCTTTGATTGTTGATAAGTCAATTAAGATTGAAAATATATTGATTGGTGACAAAAATGCATTGTATGTTGCTGCAAGAAGATTGGCATATGGTGATAGTTATGGTCCTGTAGGTGTAGTTTGTAAGAATTGTAGAGAAGAATCAAAGATTGACATCAATCTATCTGAATTGAAAGACAAAGAATTTGATGCCAATAAATTCACAAAAGGTGAAAATAATGTCAGTTTTACTCTTCCATATTCAAAAAAGTTAGTTACTGTTAAATTGGCCACTTCATTAGAAGAACAACAAATTGAAAATGAGTTGAAATCTATATCCAAGTTAAACAAAGGTGGTCAAAGTGCAGAAATTACTACTAGATTGAAACATGTAATTACATCAATTGACGGTAATACTGATAAAGTACTTATCAGAAAGTTTGTTGATACTGAACTCTTATCAAGAGATAGTATTGAGTTAAGAAAGTTTATCCGTCAAAATTCACCCGATTTGGACATGACATTTAATTTTACTTGTCCTAACTGTAACTCTGAGGATAGATCGGAGGTACCGATGACGGTACAATTTTTTTGGCCTAACAGCTGAATATAAACTGTTTGTACATAAACAGATATTTGAATTAGGTTATTATTCCCAAGGAGCATTTGATCAAAACATTGGTTACAACTTACCAGTGTTTTTGAGGAACTTTTATTACAAGTTACTGGCTGATACAAAGATGAAAGAATCAGAAGCAATGGACAAATCCACTTCAAAAGAATCTCCAAAAACAATTAAAAGATAGTTTAAAGTTCATATTTTATATATTTATTGTAGTATAAAATATGGCAAAACCGACCGTAACAATAAGTGATGTTGATGAATTAGAAAAAAGTGTTAAAGACTTAACTAGTTTAAGCCAATCACTTAGAGACGTATTTACAAAAATCAACAGAGAAACTGACGTACTTGGTAATAATTTTAAAAATATAATTAATGCAGCTGCTGCAAACGCAAATTTGGCAGAAAGATATTTAACTTCACAAAAGTTACAAGAAGCAGTTCAAAATAGAATTAATGAAATTAAATCCAAATCTTCATATTTGGATAGTGTTGGACTTGCATTTAAGAAAGAAGAAATTGTATTACAAATTAGACTTGCATCCGCGCAGATTAGAGCATTACAGACAAATGCTCAAATTGCAAGATTAAATGCTGCGGAACGTTTAAAAACAATAGAATCATTACAAATACAAAATGTATTACGTGGTGCAGAACTTCGTTATGTGTCATCTACGGCAAATAATCAAAGTCGAGTACTTCAAAGACTAAATGATCAATTGACAACAATTAGAGGATTTACTCCTGCTTTAGAAAGAAATAATAGAATTTTTAATGCATTTAAAAATGTTCTTGGTGATGCTGTGAGCAGTATGGGTGAGTTTGGTAAACTTTTATCAGGCACAGTTCCAACTTGGAAAGATATTATTGTTAAAGGTGTAAAAATGTATTTTGAATTTGATAAAGCAGCATTTACTCTCAGAAAAAGTTTTGGATTCTTAAGAGGTGATTTTGATGTTTTGGAAAAAAACGTTAAGACACTTGCAATTGACTTGGCTGATTTAGGTGTTACGTTTGATAACGTAGTTGCAGCAACTACTGCAATTGGCAAAGAATTTAATGCGTTGGTTGCAGTAAATAAAGATTTAGTAAAAGATGTATCTGTTTTATCAGCACAACTTGGAATTAGTGAAGCAGAAAGTGCAAAATTTTTAAAGTCAATTTCTAGTATATCCAGAGGTACCGCTGCATCTCAAAAAGGAATGATTGGTTTTACAAAAGCTATGGCAAATGCGGCCGGAGTTCCTTTGCCTGAAATAATGAAAGAAATTGCAGACGCATCTGATGATATAAGAATTTATACTGGAAGTTCAGTAGTAAATCTAATTAAAGGCACAGTTGAGGCTAGACAAATGGGAACAACATTCCAAAAAATGGCAGATACTGCTAAAAAATTATTGGATTTTAATGCTAGTATAACGGATGAAATTGAAGCTAGTGTTTTGTTGGGTACAAATATCACATTTCAAAGAGCAAGAGAATTGGCTTATAGAAAAGATATACTTGGTGCTAATAGAGAAATTTTAAAGGTTGCAAAGAGCATGAATTTTGATGCAATGGACCCATTTCAAGCAGAAGCATTTGCAAAAGCATCAGGAAAAACAGTCACTGAATTGCAAGAAATGATTCAAGCTGATAAAGAGCTTAATTACATAAGAATGAATGGTACTGCTGAACAGAAAAAACAATTGAATGAAATGCAAAAAATGAAGGGGATGAGAGATGTAGAAGCAAAAGATATCGGTAAACAAGCAGAACTTAGATTAAGACAACAAGCTAATCAAGAAAGAATTAATCAATTACAAAATCAATTTAATAAATTGATGATGGAATTAGCAAAGCCAGTAATGGATGTAGTTGAACCTTTGTTACGTGTTTTAAATGAAATTTTACCTCCAATTTTAACATTTGTTAAACTTATTACATTAGCAAGTACAGCATTTTTATCTCCTTGGTTATTTATAATCAAACCAATAAATGCTTTTGTAAAATCACTACAATATGGTAAAAGTTTACTAGGCGCATTTAGTGCGATGGGAGTTTCTATTTCTAGAAGTTTTGGATTTTTTGGAAGATTTTCTGGATTTTTAGGTACGTTTTCTAAATTTTTAGGACCAATTGGTTTAGTTGTAAACGCATTCCAAGCAATTGCAGGATTCATAGATGGATATGCCAATACTGAAGGCAATTTTTTTGAAAAACTATGGGGCGGTTTAGTTGGTGGACTAAAAGCAGTTGTACAACCAATATTTGATTTATTAATGTGGCCGTTTAATGCATTTAAAAAATGGTTTTCAAATGATAGCGGATTATCAGCAAATTCTCCGTCTGAAATTGGACTTGCTATTTTACACGGAGTTCAATCAATTGGTGCATCTTTATTAGATGCTATAACAGCACCATTTAGAACTGGATTTAACCTTATCTCAGGATTAATTGGCGGACCAAAGTTGCCTTCATTTACTGACATGATCAATAAAACAAATGAAGCTGGTATGCCAGTTAATACAAACAATGCTGCTGTTGCTAATGAACTTGCTATTAATCAAGCATCTATAGTAGGAGCTATAAAACAAGGTATTAAAGAAGGTATTGGTAATATAACAATAAACGTTGACTTAGACGGTCAAAAGATGATCACCGGAATTTCTAAGAATGTAGGATTCAGATTGGATTCAGGCGGAGTAGCAATGCAAACAAGCTTAACATAATTATATGGCAAATTCAACAAATCTAAATAATCCAGAAACAACAACAAACGCACAAATACAAGGTGCTGGTTTGGTTTTGCCTGCTGCTGTAAATGAAAGAGATCCAAATAAATTAAGCGTTCTTTTTACTCCAAACAGTAGTGTTCTTTATAGTAAGTATAGTCCATATCCACAAGGTGAATCTGGCGGAATAATTGGTGCAAATCAACCTTATATTGTAACCAATATAAATGATGCAAATAAAGGTATTAATTCCACTCTTAAATGGTCACCACTACAACCTTCTGCTGTAATAGATGTTGTTAGAGTAACCAAGTATTCCGCATCAAATCCTGGTATCAAATTTTTATTAAAACAAATATATCTACAAGGATATCAACCTTTTAATGAAACTAAGTTATATAATCCATTGATGCCAATTCAAGCAACTTTAAGAGTAGCATCATTTGGTATTTTGGATAGACCATTAAGACACATTGAACCAAATTTGGGTGGTGTTCTTGGTGCTTTGGGTGTAAAAGGAGTTGCAAGTGCATTTGGATTCAATCCACCAAATCCTCCTCCAAGAGGTACTGCTCCTGGTCAAGGTGGTACTCCACTGTCAATTATAAATCCTGGTGATGGTAAGGGATTAACAAGAGGTGCAACTGCACAAGCAGCTTATAGTGGACAAAATTACAAATATTTAAGTAGTCCAAGTAAACCTGGCTTTATTAAAAACATTGCAAACTATTTCAAGAGTAGTACATTGTTTGGTACATTTTCTGCAATTGGACAACCAGATGGAACAATATATAAGGGTGATGATCAAACATATAATTTGATGGTTAACAATAAAAGAATTGTTTCATATGATAAGAATGGTGTTAATACGTATGATACTTTAGGTGCAGTTCAAAGATTTGGGCCTGATAACAGAGATTTAGAAGGAACTCCTACATTTGATAAATATTCAAGATATGTAGGTCAATACAATAGTGCAATTTCAAAATATAGTGCTGAAAGTTTTTCAATTGATATAAATTCAATGAAAATTGGTGAAGGTTTTTCATTCATAGGTGCTGTCAATAAAACATATTTTGCTGGAATTAACGTTTTAAATCCTGGATTTGAAGTATCAGATATTTTATTTTTGTTTACTGATTATTTATTGAACAGTAATTATCCAACAAAATTTCAAGTTCCAACTTCTCCGCAGACAATTTTAGCTAATGAACAACTTCAAAAACTTGAACTTATATTAAGATCAAATTATACATATGATCCTCCAACAAAACTTGAAGACAGACAAGATCAAGATCAAATCACCTATATACGTGAATATAAAAAATATAAGAACGGAAAAGATTTATTAGATGATCCAGAAGGAAAAGGATTTGCAGGTGTTAATAAAAGTGATTTAATTAACATATTAAATGTACAATCCAGTACAGATGCATTTATTGATAAAGATCTGATTAAGTTTTATTTTTATGATATATACAATCAAAAATATATACCATTTAGAGCAACTGTAAAAGCTATAAATGAAAGATCTGTATCAACATGGGATGATTTTCAATATATTGGAAATGCAGATAAAGTATATAACTACAAAGGATTCACTAGAGGACTTGGATTCAATTTTTCTGTAGTTGCAATGAGTGTGAAAGAACTTTTCCCAATGTGGCAAAGAATCAATTACTTGATGGGATTGACAAAACCAGTAAATTATAAAAATGGATTTATTGTTCCACCTTTGGTTATGATCACCATTGGAGATATATATAAAGATCAACCAATAGTTATTAACAGTATTGGTATGACAATTCCAGACAATGCAACTTGGGAAACTATTTCTGATACTACTAATACATTTGAATACTTGAAAGGAAGATTAAAAACAAATGATAATGTAACTGTAGCACAGTTTCCAAGAGAAGTTGAAATAAACATAGACGCAAATATTCTTGAAAAAGAAAAACCAAAAGTTGGTAGAAATAACTTTGGTGATATCAGAACAGGAGGTCCATTTGAAAGACAGTTATCTGTTTTGGCAAGCGCACAAGAAATTGAACAACAAGAAGAGTTTAATGCAAGACGTACAGGAGAAATTGACATGATGGAAATTGGATAATTATATGAATAGATATGACTACACAACAATAGATAAAAGATGGGATGGAAAAAGGGTATATAAAACTTTATTATATCCAGCTATACCAGAGTCTCCAAGTGATATCTATATTACAGTGTCAGACAATGATTATCTTGACCAAATAGCTTATAGATATTATAATGATGTGAGTTTATGGTGGATAATTGCGGTTGCAAACAATTTGGGTAAAGGTAAACTTAGTTTGGATATAAACAAACAATTGAGAATACCAACTGATATACAAACAATTTTACAAAATTTTACACTAATTAATTCTTAATATGTCCAAAGAAAGACCATGGGAAGCAGGCCCATTTGAAAAGTGGGTTATAGATGAACTTGACTATAGAAAAAATTCCTTATCAACAGGAATACAAGGTCAGTTTAAAGGTGATTTGCCACAGTATGCTGGTCCTAGAAAAGCATGGGTCAGAGTGTTTTCAAATGGAATGGTTGAATATGATAATCCAAATTTAATAAGTGACAATGATAATGAATGGGGATTGGCATTTGTAAGTGGAGATGGATTTTTCAATAGATATGGAATTGATGGAAAGGTACCATATGGTGTGTCTAAACAAATGTATGGATATAACTGTAAATTGCAACCAAAGTATATAGAATCATCTACAAGACCAAATATACCTGATCCTGGTATTATTAGTATTGAAACTGAAATACAAAAATCATGGTTTGCAAAAGCAAAAATAAATTGGGTATGTCATTCAGTGGAACAATTAAAAGCAATTACTCCATATTTTTTGACCCCGCTTCAAACGGTAATTGTTGAGTTTGGATGGAATACATTTGATCAAAGATCATTGATTAATTTATCAGATTTTAATCAAATTATAGACATATGGGATAACCATTACAACAGATATTCAGAATATGTTCCAAAGTCAAAAGGAAACTATGAGTTTTTAATTGGTCAAGTTGTAAATTTTGAATATACTATTAATGATAATATTATTACTGGAATGACTGAAGTTGCAAGCAGACAACTTCTTTATTCTGGTTTTAGAAAAGATTCACAAGAAAATATTGTTAACGGAAAAATAATTAACAAAGACGGAAATTTAAATGATAAAGAAAGTGAATTTAGAACAAAATATAAAATTTTGGTGGAGACATTTGTTAATAGCGTGACTGCTACTGACAACCAAGGTAATAGTCAATCTGGATTAAATGAAGATTTTGCAAAAATATTAAGATCAAATGATGGTTATGAGAAAAAATATGGATCTAAATTTGAAAATTTACCTGATCATATTTTTAGCGGCAGAAATAAACAAGTAATTAATTATACAGCAGAAAGAGATTTTGATGCTAATAATAAAAAAGGGCCAGATTTTACATGGATAACCATGGATTTATTGGTTGACGTTTTAAATGGAATAAAAAATATTGGTGATGTTAAAGATTATGCACAATACTTTTTTGATTTAAATATTGATGACATTACAATTGGCGCACATGATAATTTAATATCAACAAAAAAGACTGTATTGATTCCAAATGCTAATGCTCCCAAATTAAACTCAAGATTGTCAGGTAAACTTTTAAAAGTTGCACTTGGAAATGTAAAACCAAAAATTCAAGCTTCCGCTGCGATAGGAACCGTTTCTACTATAATAGGAACTGCCGGTGCAGCATTACCATTTACTTCACAGATTTATAATGAACTAGGCGGTGATGTATTAGATGTAAATAATAATGGAACCCCAAATGGTAATCCTGTATTGGATCAAAGTTATGATATATATTCACCAACTGGTAGCTTTTCTTTCAAAAAGAATAATAACGTTGGTGCGGATTGTGCATTAGCAAAAACTGCTGGATTTCTTGGTAAATTGCAAAGACAAAATCTAGATTATATCTTAAATGTGTGGGGTAGACCAAATAAAGAAATTCCGCTTGATAAAAAATCTTTTCAAGATAAAAGATATTTATATGATCAACCTCGTCCAAAACAAAGACCAAATAATCAAAATAGTAGACAACATACTGCTATACCAGCGATAGATCAAACATTTGGTGGTGTTAGACCAAATAAAGATAATTTACAACGTGGATATTTAAAAAATATCTATATAAATTTGAACTTTTTACAAAGTGTTCTTTTGGACCCAGACAACAAAAATCTAAAAGAAGTGTATGATGTTATTTGTAGACAAATCAATGAAGCTAGTTGTAATTTTTGGGAATTGACCGTTGTTGATGCTCCTGATGTAAATGGAAAGTCTACATTAAAAATTGTAGACACAAAAGGACCGCCTGATAAAAATTATACACATGAAATTTATAAATTTGAGTATATGACAAATAATTCAATTATTAAAAAATTGAACTTTACAACTAATTTATCAAATGCTCAAGCAAATCAAATTATTTTTAAAGCTGGTTCATATGATTATACTACATCAAATCAATTGCTTGATTATAGTAATTTGTTAAATAATGTAAATAGTACAAAACCAAAGGTTGTATATACTGATAGAATTCTAAAAACAAAATCAACAACTGATCAAACGCCTAGTAACCAAAAGAATTCAGACACAACTGATTATTATTTCAAACAAATATTAAAAGACGGAAACAAATACGGTGATGGATTTTTACAAGTTACGTTGTATGAAACTAAAACTGCTCCTGTTTCACAAAGAACTGGCGGAGCAACAACTGTTAACTATGACAAGTATGATATAGTAGATATTGTAATGCCACATGAAGAACTTGTGGTCAATATGTTAAATGATGGTGATTTAAAAACAAATACAAACATTTATAATTCACCGTTAAGAAATGTAGAAATTGAAATAAGTTTGATGGGCATTTCAGGAATCAAGACATTTGAATTTTTCAGAATTACAAATTTACCTCCTCCGTTTAATGATGATGTAGTAGTATTTCAAGTAACAAATGTGACTCATGTTATCAATGAAAATACATGGGAAACAAGATTAAAAGCACAATTAAGACCTGCTTACAATTTAATAGGTAAATAATGAAAACATATACTGATGATACTAGAGGACTATATTTTGATATAATACAAGGAGATTATCCTGTATATACAAAACCAGCTCCTACTACAGATGATTATAATAGAGGTTATATAACCAGATATTTTGCAAAAAAAATCAATGACGGAACAATATATGAAGTGTCCGGTGATTCTTATAATAATATTATAAATGGATTGTATTCTAAAATTAATTTGATTTGGAGAATAACAGGATCAAAAACAGATGTTTATCAAAACAAGGTTAAAACATATAGTGGTGTTAGAGAAGATAATTTGTCTTCTATTAGAAATGCAGAAAAATTAATGCCAGGAATATCAGGAGTTTTAAAAGATCCTCTTGAATTTTATAGATAAAAAGTATAAAATTGACACCATATACATTGTGGATATACTTGCAGTATGGTCATCAAAGACACTGAGAGTTACAAAAACTTTTTACAAGATAATTGGAACAGTGATTTAATCATGGATTGCATTCAAAATGATGAATGCTTTCATCCATGTGCAGATGAACCGTGTTTATTGATGATTTATACAATCAAAAGTAAACAAACTTATATAATTTCTGTAGATCATCCAGACTCAAGATTTTGTGTGGATAAAACCACATTGATTGAAGACTTCAATAAACTCAAAGGAAAAAAGTGGATTTATGATAAAAAGAAGTTCATGCATCTGATGCCAGTACAGAATTTGTATGATATTAACATCTTGTTTTTTATTACTGACGGTAAGATAGATGATTATACTGGTTTTGATACAACTGCTCATTCATTTTATAAACACAAGTTTATGTGTTATAGTGATTTGAATAAATGTATTCCTATTGTGAAACATTTAGAGAAGTTTGAGAAGATGTACAGTGAAATGCTTAAAAGAGTCCAAATGTTGAAGTTGGATGATAGTTTTTATAGTATTAACGGAACTATTACTGAAAATCTTAGAATTCTTGAACACAATGGATTAAAAGTTGACGTAGAATTGTTTAATAGGCATTTTGAGAACAAAACGGTCAAAGATAAGGATGGTTATGTTTATACACAATATAACCTATATACCGCAACAGGAAGACCTAGTAATAGGTTTGGTAACGTAAACTATAGTGCTCTAAACAAAGAAAACGGGTGTAGATCATCATTTATCAGTAGATATGGTGATGATGGTATGTTGTTCATGATTGATTATAGTGCCTACCACCCCCACATAGTTGCAAAGTTGATCAATTATAACCTTCCTCCAAATGCTTATGAGTATCTTGGAAGATTGTATTATGGTAAGGACAGTCTAACAGAAGATGAAATCAAAGCGTCAAAGAATCTTACATTTCAGTGTATGTATGGTAATATTCCATCTGAATTGTTGGAGGTTCCTTATTACAAGAAAATGAGTGATTATATTGCTCATAGATGGAAGTTCTTCAATGAAAATGGTTATGTAGAAACACCAATCTATAAAAGAAGGATTACTACAAACCATATAAATGAACCAAATCCAAATAAATTGTTCAATTATATCTTACAAGCCAGTGAAACGGAGTTTGGAATGCAGTCATTGGTAAGGGTCAATGAATATCTTGAGTGTAACAAAAAACAAACCAAGGCTATACTGTATACTTATGACAGTGTGTTGTTTGATTGTCATAAAGGTGACAAAAAAGAAACTTTGGTGGAATTGAAAAGATTGATGTCAAACAATCAATTTCCTGTAAAATGTTATATTGGACGCAATTATAATGAGATGACAGTGGTAGATATCTAAAAAGATTGGAGTTCTTTTGTTTTTCTAAATATTTATCCTATATGGATAGTATTGAAGAAGCAAAACCAAAGACACCAAAAGCAGCTTTATTACCTTTACCAAAGGATTTATTAGACTTGCTTGATGAAGTGGTTGCAAATTTTGAAAAGATTGACACACCACTAGATACTAAGATTAAAGAAACATGGCCGTTGTATGTCATTTTTGGTGACAGTGGTAATTATCATATTGATGCATTAAGAAAAGTTCAAACGTGGATTCAATTGGATCAAAAGATTGGACTCAAAGTAAATGAGATTTCAAAAGATCCATTAATGAAACTGAGTCTTGAGAAGAATGAATTGTATAAAGGTTATTTGGCATACAAAAACTACTATGATTCTATTTCAGGTAGAAATTCAGGAACATCATTAGAAGAAGTTACTGGTACAAAACCAAGTGGATTTATCAACAAAGACATAACTAAGTTTTATGATGCATTTAATTTAAGTCAATATAAGAGCAAAGATAAATCCAAAGAAAATACTGGTGATGCTGTATTATTGTATGGATGTACACCAGATGAAGTTTATTCTGCGTTAAAAAGTAATAAAGTAGGTAGTACAGGCAAAGAACAAAGTTTGTGTGTTATTTTGGATAATAAAAACAAAGAAACCAGTAAGAGGTTTGCAATAGTTTCTTTAAAGGCTGGTAAAGGTAGAGCTGGTAGAATATTAACATTGTTAAGACCAATGTTGGGGGATACTTCATCCGCATCACCAAGTATAAGACATCCACAGGCATTAACTCCTGATGATTTCCTTCAAATCAATGAATCTTATATTGCTGAGATTTTTCAAGACATTTATGTTGACAAACAATTGTTGACTGAAGTGGAGTTTATGAATGCGTTGAAATCTAGTTTAACAAAACTAGTTACCGCAGTTGGTAATATACCAAAATCATTAGCTGATACAATGAGTGAATTTGCTGGTAATTTGAAAAAAGTTACCACCAAAGTATTTGGTTCTATTGTATTAGGATTTAAAGATGAAATGCAAGCTATTAAAACAAAGTATTTTCCATTGGTAAATGCAGAAGAAAATTTAAGAAAAGAAATAGAAACAACAAATGAAGGAAAAGATGAACCAATCAAAGTAACTCATAGTTTTTATACAAATACCGCAGTTTTGGTTAGAGAAGTTAGAAAAATCAATTATGAAAGCTTAATTGGTAGAATAATTCAAAAATCAAAACAACTAGATAACAATAAAATATTTGTAACTGATGTACAAGATATTGATGAATCTACTATAACAGGTATTAAGAATAATATCAATAATATTTGGAATACATACTTTGTACCATTAAAAAATAGTAAATGCGTTACAAAAAAAGTTACCTGTGAACCAATAACTTTGATTGACAGAGATGCATTCAAACCCGTCATTTATTTCAATTCTAATATTCTCGCATTTGAATTTTTTGAAAAGATATTGGATAAAGTAATGAGTCAAGGAAGCAGTTTAAGTGATCAAAAGAAGATCAAAGATGAATTTATAAACATTTCCTCACAAATATCTGCTGAAGCTATATTTGGTAAGAATGATGGTCTTCCGTTGATTAAATATGACGGAAAAAAGATTCAAAGATTGGGTAAGAAGAAAGAATATTCAATTTCAAGTATAGCAGAACAAAAAGGTGGTGATTTTAAAGTTGGTAAAATTGAAATAAAAAAGAGTAAGGATGGAAATTATTTTATTATTTATTTATATCTTATATTTGAATTACAGATAATTGATGATGAAGTAGTTCCTTATTATTCATTAGTAGAACTAAGAAATGACAGTCAAAGTAGTTTTACATTCAAAGCTGAAGTAAACAAAACCGCAATACCACAAGATAAAGTATTTTAATATGAACATTAAGAAATTAATTTTTGAAGCATTAGACAAATCAAGCAGAGACATATCTATTGAAGATGGTGTATTTGATATCACCAAACAAGAACACATTGAAATCTTGAGAGGTAATCTATTGGAAGTAGGTATGTCAGTAGAAACCGTCACTGATTATCTAAACAATGTTGTAGAAGGAAAATTTCCTGAACGTCAAGCATACAATAAAAATGGTATTCTTGTAACCTTTCCAACCCCAGAATATAAACAAAAAGCAATTGCAAAGGGAACTCACTTTGAGAAAAACCCAATGAAAGGTGATCCAAATGTTTTTGCGGATCAACCAGATGCTCAAGAAAAACCAAAAGCAGAACCACAACAAAAACCAACACCAGATCAACCAAAAGCTCCAGAACCACCAGCTGCTCAAAGTGATCAAAAACCAAAAGATGGTGAAGAACAAGACACTAGAACACCACAAGAAAAACAAGCAGATTCTGCAGAAGTAGAGAAAATTTTAAGAACAGAGTATACCCTTGAAGAAGCCAATTCATTTGGTTTTTATCAAAAGAAAAATACATGGTATGACTCTAACGGTAACGTAGTGGGCAAATTGTGGTATGTAGATGGTAAACAACTAATAATTAAATGAAAAAACAATTACTTTGCACATTCACTACGTCCAGTGAATATTTGAGTTGCGTAGATTTGATAAAACAAAACTACACTATTCTAAATGAAAAAATATTTATATTCAGTAATACAAAAAATTTAAAAGAATTGTATCTGACTTATAATGTTGAACTTACAGATGATAAATTCAACAAATTGCCAAATACAATAAGCGTACATAGAAAAAAACAAACCAATACAATTTATACATTGAACGCAATGAATAAGTTGATCACTGAAGAAAACAGTGGTGTTTTTGATAAAACCTTTCAATTGAACTGGGAATTGTACCAAAATTCAATTATTTTAACCGGTGATGTGTCCGTCAGAATTATTCCTGTCAAAATTTTCAATATAATTAATTGAACTTTTCTGAGTCCTGTGCCATAGTTATGTAGTGTTATGAACAAGTGATTCGTGTGAGTCACTCAATGAGTTACAAAACTTATTAATTAACACTTAAAAATTAACTATTAAATAATTACTAATTATGGCATTAGACCTAAGTAAGCTAAAGAGTCGTTTGAACTCACTTTCAAACACAAACAACAAAACTCAACTAATCTGGAAACCAAAGCCAGGCAAACAAGTTGTACGTATTGTTCCCTACAAGTATCAACCTGATAATCCATTTATTGAGTTGAAGTTCCACTATAATATCAACAACAAGACTTATCTATCTCCTGATAGTTTCAACCGTCCAGATCCTATTGTTGAATGGTCAAATCGTATGAAGAAGACCGGAAACAAGGAAGATTGGCAGTTGGGACGTAAGATGGAACCAAAGATGCGTACATACGCTCCAATCTTGGTTCGTGGTGAAGAAAGTGAAGGAATTAAGTTCTGGGGATTTGGTAAGAATGTCTACCAAGAAATTCTATCAATCATCAATGATCCTGATTACGGTGATATCACTGATCCAGTCCATGGTCGTGACATTGTTGTAGAATTCCGTACCGCAGAAGATTCTGGTAAGTCATTCCCAGAAACTACTATCCGTGTCAAGCCAAATGCAACTATTGCAATTGACGTATCCCAAAAGGATGTTCTTGCTCAACAAGTGAACATTTTGGATCTATTTCCAGAGTTTTCATATGATGAACTAAAGTCAGTAATGGATGCTTGGTTGAATCCTGAAGCTCAGGCTACAGAAGGTACTGTCAACGCAATTGTGGAAGATGACGCTCCTCCATTTGCAACAGCACCAGCTCCAAGTACAGCTAAAGCTAGTACCGCATCACCAAGTGCAAAGGCATCCAAAGCAAATACAGATGATGTAACTGCTGCTTTTGATAACTTGTTTAACAGTTAAAATTAATTGTTTGTAATGGGGTGGTAGTATATATTACTGCCACCCCTATTTTAGTTATATAAATTTATGAAAAAGAAAAATCAAGTTACGCAAGATACTCCTCAAAGAGATGAGTTAGTTGAATTACTAGCAAATGAGTTGAATAAAGCCAATAAAGATGGTGGTAAGATTGCATATTTCTTGGATGAGCAAGAAAATCCAGCAGAAATTAGTGATTGGATTAGTACAGGTTCTTCTATTCTTGATCTAGCTATTAGCAATCGTCCTCACGGTGGATTGCCAGTTGGAAAGATGGTTGAATTCAATGGTTTGGAAGGTACTGGTAAGAGTCTAGTTTCTGCTCATGTTGTAGCAGATACACAAAAGAAGGGTGGCATTGCAGTTGTTATTGACACTGAAAATGCTGCTGCTCCTGAATTCTGGAAGAGTCTTGGTGTAGATCTATCAAAACTTCTATATGTTCAATGTGAAACCGTTGAAGATATTTTTGAAAAGATGGAACAAATGATTGGAATTGTACGTAAGTCAAACAAAGACCGTATTCTTACAATTATTGTTGACTCTGTTGCTGCTGCTTCCACAAAAGCAGAACTAGAAAGTGATCACGGTAAAGATGGATTTGCTACTGGTAAATCTATTATTATCAGCAAAGCAATGCGTAAGATTACTACTATGATTGGTCGTCAAAAAGTACTTACTGTATTTACTAACCAATTACGTCAGAATCTAAATGCTATGGCATTTGGTGACAAGTATGTAGTAAGTGGTGGTAAGTCACTTGCTTATCATTGTTCAGTTCGTGTTCGTTTGAACAACACTGGTAAACTCAAGAAAGGTGAAGAAGTTATTGGCAATGAATGTAAAGCAGTAGTTGTCAAGAACCGTATGGGACCACCACAACGTCAAGCATCTTTTGATATTTACTTTGATAGTGGAATTGCTGATTATGGCAGTTGGATCAAAGTGTTGAAGGAAAACAACTTGGTAAAACAAGGTGGTGCTTATTATACCTATAAGAAGGATGATGGTAGTGAATGGAAGTTCCAATCCAAGGACTTTGTAGAAACAATGAAAACTGACAAAGCTTTGAGTGAAGAAGTTTACTTGAAGATTTGTGACGCTGTAGTTATGAAATACAAAGATCCAAATAGCATCATTGTTGATGACGCAGTTGTTGACACGGATGAAGATTCTGGTGTATCATCTGAGAATGAGTAATCTATCTGACAGTGAAAAAAAGAGGTTGTTTTCTTTATTTGATAATGTAAAACAAGAAGAAAAAGTTGGCGGATTGAATAGATCCGCCAATTCTGAAGTTCTAATTGTTGATTTCATGAACACTTTTATTAGAGCGTTCATGGCCTCCCCCTCCCTCAATACCAACGGTAATCATACTGGTGGAATTGCAGGGTGCTTAAAAAGCATTGGTTATGCAGCAAAACTAATCAATCCTACAAAGATTGTGGTTGTGTCTGATGGCCAAGGGGGTTCACTGAAAAGACGGAAGATTTATCCAGAATACAAGAGCGGTAGAAAGACAAAAATTAGGCTCAACAGAGCTTATGATGATCTATCTGATCCAGATACAGAAGATAAAAATTTAAAGAAACAGTTGTTACGAACTGTACAATATCTAGATAAATTGCCTGTAACAACTATGGCAATTGATCATATTGAAGCTGATGACACAATTGCATATTTGGCAACAGAATATTTTAAAAATAGTAATGTTACCATTATGAGTGCGGATAAAGACTTCTTACAATTAGCTGGTGACAGAATCAAAGTCTGGAGTCCAACTAAAAAGAAATTGTATGGTTGTGCAGAAATTCTATTGGAGTATGGTATCAGTTGTAAGAATTTCATTAATTACAGAATTATGGAAGGTGATACAAGTGATAACATTGACGGTATTTCTGGTGCAGGATTAAAAACAATTATTAAGTGTTTTCCTATCTTTACAGAAGATCATCAATATACATTGCAGGAGATATATAACTATAGTGATAGTAAGAAGGGTAAATTAAAGTTATATAACACTATATTAGACAACAAGCATGTAATGCAACGGAACTATGATCTGATGCAGTTACATGACACTCAAATACAATCTTTCAGCCAACTACGGATTAATGAAATCATTGAAAAGCCAATTAACAAATTGGATAGATTTGGTTTTAGTAAATTGTTGGTTGAAGATTGTATGCAAAACAATTTTCCAAATTCACAAATCTGGTTGAATGAAGTGTTTGGAAAAATTAATTCAATGGTTCTATAAAAGAACTTTTCAACTGGGGGTTTGTAGTGTAGTCTATTGAAAGTTAATAAATTATGAGTGAGAAATATATCGTAGATAACCTAAAGAAATTCGGATCTGAATTCCAAATCAAATGCATTAGTGGTTTGGTGTCAGATAAAACATTCATTGAGCGTATCAGTGATATCTTGGAACCAGATAGTTTTGAGACGGATGCACATAAATTTATTGTTAAAGAAACAATCAGTTACTTTCTTCAATATAAAGATTTGCCAACCTTGGCAGTCTTTAAGGTTAAAGTTGATAGTATTGAAAATGATTTGTTGAAACAATCAGTTGTAGAACAACTTCGTTTGGTTTATCAAAAGATCAGTGATACTGATTTGAAGTATATTAAAGAACAGTTTCTTGAATTTTGTAAGAATCAGAAAATTAAGAATGCTATTATGGAGAGTGTTGATCACTTGAAGAGTGGTCAGTATGACAAAATCAAGCATGTAGTTGATCTTGCCATGAAAGCTGGTATGGAACGTAATATTGGTCATGAATACATGGTTGATATTGAAAAACGTATGAGCATGATGGCACGTAAGACTGTCAAGACCAATTGGACAGAAGTAGATAATATCATGGATGGTGGTCTTGCTGGTGGTGAACTTGGAATTATTACTGCTTGTGCTGGTAGTGGTAAGAGTTGGGTTCTTGCCAAGATGGGTGCAGAAGCAATGCGTCAAGGTAAAAATGTATTACATTATACTTTGGAATTGAATGAAAACTATGT
>JGI25921J50272_10000019_pt1 | contig 47935 bp, 35 predicted proteins | sample LauGreSu1BDMLBSD_2_FD_50272 | JGI IMG/M metagenome (IMG submission 50272) | reverse complement strand
GGATGTTTGATCAGTAAATTTTTAGCCGACCAATAACCATTGATCTTTAATTTACCGGCGAAATAGCTCACATCCTCCATCCGGGTACTCAATCGATCGAAATGCAGTTTAAGTCCCCATTTTTTCTCCAAGTAAGGCAATTCAACCTTTCCCTGCTCTGCATAAATTTCCAAATCTAATTGCCGGTCATCGGGCTCCACTTCTCCATCCACATGCCAGGTAGCCTCATTTTGGTTCACCAAAATGGTGGAAGAGACTTCTCCATCATCAATTAATACCTTTTTCAACTCAAAATTCAGGCGGGTGGTATCTTCCACCCATCTCAAGTCGAAGTTTTTCACATCCAGGTCTTCCGGAATTTTGTAGAACACGGTATTTAATAACCTGTTCCCCAAGCTCGCCAAATCCAGTTGATTTTTTTGTCCGGTATTCTGTTTCTTTCGGAACAGGAAGTCATAATTCCTCAGACTGTCTTTTTTGACCAATTGAAGGAAACCACGCTCCATATTCAATTCTGCCAGCTTTACTTTCCCCAAGAAAAGAGGGAAGATCTGTACGCTGACCTCCATTTTTTCGATCAATAAGAGGCTATCGCGATTTTCTGGAATTGCGCTGATGCGTGCGATAGCAAGAGTTCTAAATCCTGAGAAACGGGCTTGCTCAATTTTTAAATCAACCCGATAATCGTTCTTGGCTTTACCAATCGCTTTTTTGATAACACTTTGTAAGATGACTTCTCGCTGGCTATAAACGATTACACCCGTTACTAAAGACAGCAGGGCGATAAAAAGTGCTACCCAGGCTATTTTTCGTGCATACCATTGAATGCGTTCCCGATGTTGCTGATAGTATTGACGAATTTTTTGCAGCATGATGGCGATGGATAATTCTCTTTTCCCCGTCAAATATCTGTAAAAAGCCGCATAAAAAAACGCGAAGCCCCAACAGAATGGTATTTTTGATAATATTAGACAGCACACCCAATGATCAGCAAGGAACAGATTTTAAAAGCCCTTAGTCATGTAGATGATCCAGATTTAAAAAAGGATCTGGTTACTTTGAACATGATTGAGGATATTCAGATAGATGGGAATAAACTCAGCTTTTCGGTGGTCCTAACTACCCCGGCCTGTCCTTTAAAATCGATGATTGAAAATGCCTGCCGCAATGCCATTGCTCATTTTGTAAGCAAGGAGCTGGAGGTGGAAATCAATATGACTTCCAGGGTTACCACTCAAGCGAATCAGCCCTTGCCTAACGTGAAAAATATCATCGCGGTAGCCAGCGGCAAGGGCGGTGTAGGAAAATCTACGGTTGCCGTAAACCTGGCCTTAGGCTTGGCACAAACCGGAGCCAGTGTGGGTTTAATAGATGCAGATATTTATGGTCCTTCTATTCCCATTATGTTCGGTTTAGAAGGTGCCCGTCCAAAAGCTACCGAATTGGCTAACGGACAAACTCAGATAGAACCCATCACTAAATTTGGTATCAAACTCCTTTCCATTGGCTTTTTTACCGATCCCAACCAGCCGGTGCCTTGGCGTGGACCCATGGTTTCTACCGCAGTCAAACAGTTATTCAATGATGCCAACTGGGGTGAATTAGATTATCTGGTGGTAGATTTACCACCCGGAACGGGAGATATTCACATCACCCTAACTCAAACTTATCCAATTGCCGGGGCGGTTATTGTAACTACTCCTCAACAAGTAGCGCTGGCCGATGCCCGTAAAGGAATAGGGATGTTCATGATGAACGCCATCAACGTACCGGTTTTGGGAGTAGTAGAAAATATGGCCTATTTTACCCCTGCAGAACTACCACAGAACAAATATTATATTTTTGGAACGGGTGGCGGCCAACAATTGGCGCAGGAATTTGGTTTGCCGTTTTTGGGTGAAATTCCGTTGGTGAAAAGCATCAGTGAGGCTGGAGATGCCGGAAAACCGGTTATTTTGGAATCAGAAAACCCCATGTCGCTTGCATTTGTTGAATTAGCACAGCATGTAGCACAACAGGTGGCCATCAACAATGCTGAAAACCAAAAACTTAAAAATTAGTACCTTTATATATGGAATTATTACAAAGGGTTGAAACCGCATTAGACACCATTAGGCCTTATCTGGAAGCAGATGGCGGCAATGTTTCTATTGAGGAGATCACCCCGGAATATATTGTAAAATTGAAACTGTTGGGATCTTGCGGATCGTGTCCGATGAGTATCATGACCTTAAAAGCGGGGATTGAGGAAGCCATTAAAAAGGCAGTTCCGGAAATTACCGGCGTGGAGGCCATTAATTTGACCGACATGAATGATCCGAATGCGGTGATGCCGAATTGTTTCAATTAACAATATTTAACACACCAAGGGTTCATTTTTACTTACTTTCGATTTGATGAAAATTCGGTTAACCATATTACTCTTGCTGATCTGTTCGGCGGCTTTTGCTCAAAAACCACTGGGCAAGTTGGTACAGTTTTCCGGGATCATCGTTCATCGCGATAGCAACATCGTGGTACCCTATGTAACCATTACCAATGAAACGGTTGATAAAAAATCGGCTTATGTAGCCAATTATAAAGGGTATTTCTCTTTTGTAGCTCACGAAGGCGATACCTTGAGTTTTAGTGCAGTAGGTTTTGGCAAACAGTCACTTACCATTCCAAAAAATCTTCCGGATGATAAATACACCGTTTTGGTGAAAATGAGACAAGAAATTGTGAGTTTACCGATGGTGAGGGTTTATCCTTGGGCCAGTGAGGATGAATTCAAAAAAGAGTTCTTAACCATGAAAATTGCGGATGATGACCTCGCCATTGCTAAAAAAAATGTCTCCAATTCAAGCATTGTGAGTTTGGCGCAAACGCTGCCGCGAGATGGGCAGGAGTTACAGTCCATGAATTTTAGGAACAGTCACATCAACATGATGAATCGTAACTTTAATCAGCGTTATGCCAATCCGCTGCTCAATCCATTTGCATGGGGTGCCTTTATTCAGCAGATCATGCAGGGCGATAAGAAGAAGAATTGATCAGCGCTTTTTGCGTTGAGCAGGGAACTTCATTTTGTAATCTACCTTCACCAATCCTTTACTAATTGCTTCCAGCCTGTTTTTAAGCATGGCCTTACGCAGCGGACTCAGTCTATCGGTTAGCAGTTTTCCCTCAATGTGATCGTATTCATGTTGAATAACACGGGCTGCCAAACCATGATAGCTTTCTTCGTGCCAAGTCCAGTTTTCATCCTGGTATTTAATGGTGAGTTTTTCCGATCTGCTCACATCTTCACGGATATCCGGAATACTTAAACAGCCTTCATTGAATGCCCATTTTTCTCCATTCTCTTCGGTTATGACCGCATTGATGAACACCTTCTTAAAGTCTTTCAATTGGGCATCGTCTTCTTCAAAGGGCGAAGCATCAATTACAAACAAGCGAATGGATAAACCTATCTGAGGTGCTGCCAAGCCAACTCCTTGTGCATGGTACATGGTTTCGAACATATCGTCGATGAGTGCATTGATTTCCGGATAATCTGGACCGATTTCAGCAGCAACTTTTTTCAATACCGGATCACCGTAGGCAACAATTGGCAATTTCATTTTACAAACATACGATTTTGGAGCTAGTTGCCGGCTGGTTCAAACACCAAGACGCTTAATTCTTTGGGATCAAAAATCTCATTGGCAATGCTCAAGATTTGTGCTTCGCTTACCCGGTTGATCTTTTCGAACAAGACTTCTAAGGGATCGATACTGCCATAGTCGAGCAGGCTTTTGGAAAGAGAAATGATTAAATTCAGGTAGTTTTCTTCAGCCAAGGCGATCTGTCCGATGAATTTTTGTTTGGCACGCTGCAGCTGCAAAGCCCCCATTTTTACCTCCCTCAGTTTTTTCAATTCTTTGTGAACCAAGCGGAGTGCTTTGTCCATTTTTTCAGCATCGGTACCCATGTAAATAGAAAACATTCCGGTATCGCTCAATGGAATAAAGCTCGACTCGATGGTGTATGCAATGCCATGTTTTTCTCTGATCTCCAGGTTTAATCGCGAACTCATGCCCATGCCGCCCAGTAAATTATTTACCAATAAAAGCCCCTCTCTATCAGCATGGTGAATGCTGTAAGCTCTATTTCCCATTACGGCATGGCTCTGATGGATGGATTTACGTTCTCTTTGAATTTTTGGTTGATAATGGCCTGGTTTATTTCGATTTTTTCTTGGTTTGCTTGCCGGGATGTCTCCAAAGATCTTTTCGCAAAGCTTAATGATCTTGTTGAAGTCATACTGGCCAATAATACCGACCACCATTTCATCGGTCCGGTAGTTTGAGCCAATAAAATCAAGGATATTTTTTCTACTTAAACTCGCTACACTTTCCGGAGTCCCCAAAATATTCCTCCCCAGAGCATGATCTTCAAACAAAAAACCCTCAAAATCATCTTGAATGGCTTCTTCTGGTTGGTCCAAATAGGAGGCAATTTCATCCAAAATCACTTCTTTTTCTTTTTGTATTTCTTCTTCCGGAAATAAGGAATGAAAAACAAGATCCTCGAACAAATCGAGCGAACGCTCCAGATATTGGTTTAAAAATGAAGCATGAATGCAAGTATATTCTTTGGTGGTATAGGCATTTAGGTCAGCTCCAATCAGTTCCAGCCAGTTTAAAATTTGGGTGGTATTTCTTTTTTCTGTCTTCTTGAACAAAAGATGTTCAATCAGGTGTGCTAAGCCGTCTTTCCCATTTTCCTCATCCCTCGAACCCGAATTGATTAAAATACAAGCATGGGCAATAGCCGAAGGGTGTGGTTTTAATAAAATTCGAATACCGTTCGGGAGGGTATGTACTGAATGATCCATGCGATGCAAAACTACATTTTTATAGCCAGATCATTTATCCTCCCCCTTTTATGAGCAATCAGCTTGTTTATTTCTTTTGAATTGATTTATAATTCTTTTTGAATTGCTCGTACCTTGGGTTGGATACATTTCTGATGTACGATTGATTAGGGTTCTTCTTTGCGAAATCCTGATGGTATTCTTCCGCTCTCCAAAACTCTTTTAAGTCTTTCAGCTCAGTTACAATCGGTTTTCTGAACTGACCGGTTCTGCTTAATTCTTTGATGGCCAGTTCTGCTCTCTGTTTTTCTTCTGCGTTGCGATAAAAAATCACACTTCGGTAAGAAGAACCCACATCCGGTCCTTGTTGATCTTTGGTGGTAGGATCGTGTGACGTGAAAAATATCTTCAACAATTCGCGATAGCTTATTTTTTGCGGCTGATAATAAACCAATACCGATTCGGCATGCCCCGTAGTCTCAGAACTTACCTCTTCGTAGGTTGGATAGGCCTTGTTTCCTCCGGCATAACCTGCTACTACCGAATCAATCCCATTGATCGATTCAAATATTTTCTCCGAACACCAAAAACAACCTTCGGCAAATGCTGCAATGGCTTTGCCTTTCGGCGGATTGAGATTTACTTTTTGAATACCTGCCGCAGACTTTTTAGTTTGGGCATCACAGGCAACCACGGCAGTTGCTAAAAGCAGGAAGAGAATCGATTTTTTCATGCAGTGAATTTACGATTCATTTGGCTTTTTGAGCAAGAGCTTATTTAACCCGCCCAACCTTCCCGATCGAGGCTGCGGTAATGGATGGCTTCTGCCAAATGTTCAATTTGAATGCTTTCACTCTGAGCCAGGTCGGCAATCGTTCGGGCAACCTTTAAAATGCGGTCGTAAGCCCGGGCAGACAAACCCAGTTTTTCCATGGCTTGTTTCAGCAGGTTTTGACCGGCGGTATCGATCTTACAAATGAGCCGTACAGTTTGTGGGCTCATTTGGGCATTGCAATACACTGTTGGTTTTGTTTTAAATCGCTCTTCTTGCAGAGCTCTTGCCCCCATTACTCGCTCCCTGATGTGTTTACTGCTCTCGCTTTGCCTTTCCGATGCCAGTTCGCTAAAATTTACTGGAGTTACTTCTACATGTAGGTCGATGCGATCTAAAAGCGGACCAGAAACCCGGCTCAGGTATTTCTGCACCACTCCGGGGCCACAAATACATTCCTTTTCAGGATGATTGTAAAATCCACAGGGACAAGGGTTCATGGAGGCCACCAGCATGAAACTAGCTGGATAATCGACAGAAAATTTAGCTCTGGAAATGGTGACTCTTCTTTCTTCCAAGGGCTGGCGCATGACCTCGAGTACCGTTCTTTTAAACTCGGGTAATTCATCAAGAAACAACACACCGTTATGTGCCAACGAAATTTCTCCTGGTTGCGGATGGATCCCTCCGCCCACCAATGCCACATCACTTACCGTATGATGCGGCGAACGAAAGGGACGGGTGGTCATGAGTGCATCAGCGGCAGCGAGCTTTCCTGCTACCGAATGAATTTTAGTCGTTTCCAATGCTTCATACAGGCTGAGTGGTGGTAAAATAGTCGGCAGGCGTTTAGCCAGCATCGTTTTTCCGGCCCCGGGCGGACCGATGAGGATGGCATTGTGCCCGCCGGCTGCCGCAATCTCTAATGCTCTTTTAATGTTTTCTTGTCCTTTTACATCCGAAAAATCATTTTCATAGGCATTACTACTTCTCAAGAATTCTTCGCGGGTATTGATCAAAGTTCTTTCAGGTTTGAAGGTACCATTGAAGAAATCGGCAAGTATTTTAAGTTGATCGATTCCGTAAACCTCCAAGTCGGCCACAATGGCTGCCTCTCTTACATTTTGTATGGGAATGAACATCCCTCTGAATTTTTCCTCACGTCCTTGTATGGCGATGGGGAGTGCCCCTTTGATGCCTTTCAATCCGCCATCGAGCGAAAGCTCACCCAGAATTAAGTAATCTTCCAGTAAGTCAGCATTAATTTGTCCAGATGCTGCCAGGATACCAATGGCAATGGCTAAGTCGTATGCAGAACCTTCTTTTCGGATATCGGCTGGAGCCAAATTGACCACAATTTTTTGCCGCGGCATACGGAAACCCGAACTTTGAATGGCACTTTCTACGCGGTGCAGACTTTCTTTTACGGCATTATCGGGCAGGCCAACCACATAATATTTGGTGCCGGGGCTGATGTTCACCTCAATGGTAATACCGATGGCCTGGATGCCGAAGACAGCACTACTAAAGGTTTTTACGAGCATAAAAAAACCATATCAGTATAAAACAGATATGGTTGAGGTTTTATTGTGTTAGCAAAGCTTATCTCTTGCCGAGCGGCATTTGAGGCATACCACGCATCATTTTTGCTGCCGCAGCAGGGTTTGAGAATTGCTTCATCACTTTTCGCATGTCTTCAAACTGTTTGATCAGTTTGTTTACTTCCGTGATGTTGGTACCCGAGCCTTTTGCAATTCGGGTGCGTCGGCTGGTACTGATCGCATCCGGATTTTCGCGTTCAAATGGTGTCATGGAACGGATGATGGCTTCTACCGGTTTAAAGGCATTGTCGTCAATCTCCACGTCTTTGATGGCTTTACCCACACCCGGTATCATCCCCATTAAATCTTTCATGTTCCCCATTTTTTTGATCTGCTGTATTTGATTGAGGAAATCGTTGAAGTCGAATTTATTTTTTCTGATTTTCTTCTGAAGTTCAGCGGCTTCTTTTTCATCAAACTGCATTTGGGCACGTTCTACCAACGAAACCACGTCGCCCATTCCCAAAATACGGGAAGCCATCCGGTCTGGATAAAATACATCCAAGGCCTCCATTTTTTCACCGGTACCAATAAATTTGATGGGTTTATTGACTACCGACTTGATGGAAAGGGCCGCTCCGCCACGAGTGTCGCCATCCAATTTGGTGAGCACCACTCCGGTAAAATCGAGCCGGTCGTTAAAAGCTTTGGCAGTGTTCACCGCATCCTGACCGGTCATTGCATCCACCACAAATAAAATTTCATGAGGTTGTGTCGCCGATTTCACTGCAGCGATCTCATTCATCATTTCTTCATCTACCGCCAAACGACCCGCGGTATCGACGATCACTACATTATTCCCATTCTTTTTTGCTTCAGCAATACCCGCCACGGCAATACCGATGGGATCTTCAGAACCCCGATCGGTAAAAACTGCAACTCCAGTCTGCTCACCCAATACTTCTAATTGGTCGATGGCAGCGGGGCGATAAATATCACCAGCAACTAATAAAGGTTTTTTGCCTTTTTGGGTTTTTAAGAAGTTGGCCAATTTGGCTGAAAAAGTTGTTTTACCAGCACCGTTCAATCCGGCTATCAGAATTACTGTCGGATTACTCGTTAAATTCAGATCTGCTGCTTCACCCCCCATTAGTCGGGTGAGCTCATCGTTCATAATTTTAGTGAGCAACTGTCCCGGAGAAATCGCCGTCAATACATTCTGCCCCAAGGCTTTCTCCTTCACCTCGTCGGTAAAAGTTTTGGCGGTTTTATAGTTGACGTCGGCATCGAGTAAGGCTTTCCGAATTTCCTTCATGGTTTCGGCCACGTTGATTTCGGTGATGGTCCCTTGTCCCTTAAGTACTTTAAAGGCTCTGTCGAGTTTGTCTTGTAAATTCTGAAACATGTTAGTAATCGTCTAAACTGCAGTAGAAATGCCTACAAAGGTATCATTTATCTATTAAAAGGATCTTAAAATACGCCGGCAAAATGTTTTTGCCCTGTACCACAATAATATTACAAAACGTATGCAACATTTCTGAAAAATCGCCGTCTTATAACTAATAATTAATCTCATGAAATATTATTTAACTCTGTTATTTTGGGTGATTCTATTCACCAGCGTTTGTGCTCAAAGCGTTAAAAAAACGAAAGCAGTAAGAACGGATCGGGCGCCTAAAATAGATGGAAATTTAAATGATGCAGTTTGGGAAAAGGCAGAAACATTAAGCGGCTTGGTAGAATTTAGACCCACACCGGGCCGTTCAGAAAAAGCAGATCAGCAAACGGTGGTCCGAATTTTATATGATGATGTGGCTGTTTATGTAGCTGCCCGCATGTATGAAACCAATCCGGATAGCATAGCCAGAGAAATAGCCCCCCGCGACCGCGTTGGCAACGCAGATTTTTTTGGTATTGCCTTCGATACTTATTTAGACCGAATTAATGCCAGCGGTTTTTATGTGACTGCTGCCGGCTCACAGTTTGATGCCAGGTACTCCCAGTCGGGTAATGAGGATCCGAGCTGGAATGCGGTTTGGGAAAGTAATGTAAAAATTGATGAACAGGGCTGGACCGCTGAGCTGAAGATACCTTATTCTGCCCTTCGATTTTCAAGCAAAGAAATACAAACTTGGGGATTGAATTTTACCAGAAGACGCCAGAATGAGAATCAGCAGTTTTTTTGGAGCCCAATCGACCCGAAAGTGAACGGCTTTATCAATCAAGAAGGAGAGCTCGAGCATCTCCAGAATATCAAATCACCTATTCGCCTGTCATTTTCACCTTACGTTTCCAGTTATGTGAATCATTATCCACTCAATCAGGCGGGTATTTCTAATACTTCGGGTTCGATGAACGGCGGTATGGATGTAAAGTATGGGATCAATCAGAGTTTTACTTTAGATATGACACTGGTTCCCGATTTTGGACAAGTTCAGTCAGATAGACAAGTGTTAAACCTGACACCTTTCGAGGTCCGGTTTGATGAAAACAGGCAATTCTTTACAGAGGGCACAGAGTTATTCAGCAAGGGTGACCTTTTCTATTCGAGAAGAGTAGGATCTAGGCCGATCAATTTTTACAGGCCAGCGAGTGAATTACAGAGTAACGAACGGATCATACAAAATCCGACAGAAAGCCGCTTGTTAAATGCCACCAAAATTTCAGGAAGAACCGCCAAGGGTTTAGGCATTGGGGTTTTTAATGCCATTACCAAACGCATGTTTGCTACTATTGAGAACGACCTGGGAGAGCAGCGATTAGTAGAAACGCAACCCTTGTCTAATTATAATATCCTGGTGTTAGATCAATCGCTGAAGAACAACTCATCTGTCAGCTTTATCAACACCAATGTAATTCGTAGTGGTGAAACCTATGATGCCAATGTGAGTGCCTTTGTATTCAATCTGAATGATAAAAAGAACCAATACTTCATCAGAGGCGCCGGAAAAATCAGTTATTTAAATGACCCGGAAATAGAGGCGGCTACTGGATATAGTTATAATCTTGATTTTGGGAAACAGAGTGGTTCGTTTAACTGGAGTCTTAGACAGAACATGATCGACCAGCGATTTGATGCCAACGATCTCGGAATTATGTTCATCAACAATATCATTGAAAATGGGCTGAGTTTGCAATACAATTTATTTAAACCAGGCAAGTGGTACAATCAGATTCAGAATTGGTTTAGTTTAAACTATAATTTGAGGTATTCACCCAATACGTATCAGTCATCTGGAGTGGAATTGGGCAGCTGGGTGCAGTTCAAGAATTTCTGGTCGGCCAATATTAATCTCAACACTGAATTTTCTGGCAACGATTTTTTTGAACCCCGACAAGAAGGAAAAGTCTTTAAAACACTGCCTAATACTGCCTTGCGCTTTGGTTTCAATACCAATCGTTCAAAAAAATATTCTACGGGTGCTTATTTATCAATAAGGGCATTGGAGCAAATGAATGGTAAAGGCTATGGCTATGGGTTTTACCATAATTATAGGGTAAACAATAAATTGGCATTTGGATTAGATTTAGGTGTAGAGCCCCGCTTTAATTATGTCGGATTTTTAGATTATCTGGAAACTACCAATGAATCCATTTTCTCTACTTACGATCGGCATACGGTAGAATTATCTTTTGATTCCAAATACACGTTTAACAACAAAATGGGGCTCACCTTTGTAGCCCGTCACTATTGGTCTGACCGAAGAAACAAGGATTTTTACACTTTGCTGGATGATGGGCAGCTATCTGTCAATAATCAGTATGATGGAACTGACAAGAACTTGAATCTCAATTTTTTTAATATCGACATGGTTTATACCTGGCAATTTGCTCCCGGTAGCGAGTTGAGTCTCACCTGGAAGGATGCAGCATTTCTGAATGAACCGCAAGTAAAACCAGGGTATTTAAAAAACATGAACCAAACATTCAATGCTCCTCAAAACAATACTTTGTCGGTTAAACTACTGTATTTTCTGGATTATCTGCAGTTGAGAAAAAAGAACAGGGCCTAGTTTTTATTTTAAGGGTGGTAAACGGTATGCTGCCGGATTTTTTAAATATTGCTGATGACAAGCCTGAATGAATCTCAATAATTCATAATCATTGGACTCTAATATAAAAGTATAAGATGGCCGGTACTGCTGCATAAAATCTTTAAGCTTTAAGCCACTTAAACCCGTAGCTTGCTGGACCAACAAAGGAGTATATCGGTAATTGATTACCATTTCTTTATAATCCCGATCAATGATCTTTTGTAGCTTTCGTGCGTTTTTACCTTCTCTGCTAAATGCGTTATACAAAGCATCGATACTCAAGCCAGCGCCACCCCCACCAAAAGTGAAGATATCTGAAACGTTTCCTTTTCGATAAATACTGCTGTAGTTTTCCCGGATCTCCATCAATTGTTTGGCGGGAGAATTTAAGGTGTCTTTGATGACCACTTCTTTCAATCGTATACTGTTTCTTTTTAGGAAAAAAACCAGATCATTTTCTTCGCCCACCTTTGTGGTATCCGGCCTGAAGCCTTCTAATTTGGCAATTAAAATATCTCCTTTTTGTGCGGTGGTCTTGAATTCCCCCTTGGTATTGTTGTAAAAGCCGTTGTTGGTCCGTGTATTGTAAATGTAAACCCGGGTGAGGCGGATTTTGCTGTCGAAGTCAAAAACAAGACCTCTGATATTTTTTTCCTGAGCGTATAGTTTAGCCGCACTCAGTACCAATAAAAGATATATAAACAGCTTTTTCAATTCGGTGTAAATTACCTGATTTTTTATATTTCAGCTGCATTTTTTAACAATAATTAACGATCATTTCGAAACGATCAGGAGCTGACCGATGTAAACTGTTTCTTGATGCAGCGAATTAATCGATTTCAAATCCAATACACTCATTCCGAACCGGACCGCAATGGAATAAAGGGTATCTCCCGATTTTACCTCGTAGATTTTCAACCCTGCCGTAGACTTACTTGTTGGTTCATTCGGCACTTCCTCCTTTACAACTTCGGGCTCATCGGTTCTTCTCACACGATCCCAGGCATAATTTTTCTCGTCGAAGCGTTGCAACTGATACCTTTCAATTATACCAATCAATAAGTCCGGATATTTAGGATTGGTGGCATATCCTGCTTCTTTAAGCCCCTTTGCCCAAGATACATAGTCCATTTTATCGAGCTTAAACAGTGCTTCATATCGCTTCTTTTTCAAAAACTCCGAGTGATCTTTAAACGAGTCCTCAGCTTGATCGTACACCCTGAAACACTCATCTTTCTCATCATCATCTTTTAAAATGCTCTTGCCTTTCCAACCGATATTACACTTAATTCCAAAATGATTATTTGCTTGCATGGCTAAATCGCTATTTCCGCTTCCCGATTCTAACAGGGCCTGAGCCAATTTAATACTTGCCGGTATACCATGGGTTTTCATCTCGGCACGGGCAATATCTTTGAACCGATCAATATAACTTTCGGCGGTATATTTTGGTTTGCTGGATGCTGAATTTGCTTTTACAACCGTGTTTTTCCTCGTTTTACAGGAACTCAAAACTAAGAGTAGGAGGCAGAAATAGGTAATGATGTTCTTCATAAAGAGTTAATAGCTGAGTTTTTGACCTGTTTTTATTTGGGTAGATTTCAGTTTGTTCTTCTTCATTAATGTTTTTACGCTCAAGCCTAATTTTTTCGCGATCCCAGAAAGTGTGTCTCCTTTTTTCACCCGATAAATTCTGTTGCTTTGCTGTGGCTTGATCTCTTGGTCCGCTACGGAATCCTTCACCAGCGAATCGGTCAAAATCAGCGGCCGGTTATCGTATTGATCAAGCCGATATTTTCGAATGATCCCCAACACCTGTGAAGCCCAGGTACTGCTTTGAGCATAACCGCCCCTTTGAATGCCTTTGACCCAAGCTTGGTGATTGTAAGAGGTGTATTTTTCGAACAATTTGCTGAAACCAGGTTTATCTTTCAACAGCCGGATGAAATCTGCATAAGAATCAGCTGGCGAATCATAACTTTTGTAAGCCGATCGGATCGTTTTTACCTGGTTTTTCCCTTTTACTCCAAAATGGTTATTCAGGTTTCGGGCAATTTTACTTTTTCCGTTGGCCGATTCGTGAATGGCCACCCCCAAAATTACACTCGCCGGCACTCCAAACTGATTCATTTGCCTGATCGCCAGGTCTTTGAATTTATTCACATAATCATTCTCCTGTACCTGTGCCCGGATAGCAACAGACCCAAAAAAACACAGCACAAGTAAAATGATTTTTTTCATCTATTTATTTTTTTCTAATGACCCATAGACCGTCTCTGATGGGCAGCATCACCTGTTCTACTCGTGGATCTGCTTTTATTTTTTCATTCAGCTGCATGATCAATGAAGTGTCTTTATCTACTTTTTCTTCGCTCAATACTTTTCCACTCCACAGCACATTGTCGATCAAAATCACCGCCCCCGGTTGGAGCCAATCAAAAATCATATCATAATACACCGCGTTGTTTTTCTTGTCGGCATCAATAAAAACCAAATCAGGTTGGATGTCTAATTGAGGCAGGATCTCCTTTGCATCACCAATGTGGTAATGGATCTGTTCGCCATGGTTCGATTCCTGGAAATAAGTCCTCACCCGGTCTTCGAGCTCTTCGTTGATATCGATGGTGTGAATAATTCCGTCCCCACTCAAACCCTCAGCCAGACAAAGTGTAGCATAACCGGTAAAGGTGCCAATTTCAAGAATGCATTTCGGCTGCATCAATTTGCTCAGCAAACTCAAAACCCTGCCCTGATAATGCCCCGAAAGCATGCGAGGCATCAATACCTGGAGCTGAGTTTCGCGATTTATTTTTTGAAGCAATGCAGATTCAGGCTCTGCCAGTTGTTCGAGGTAATCATTCAATCCTGAGGCCAATAAATCCATTCAACAAAGTTAAGTATTTTGAAAATTAGCCTTTTGGCAGCTCAATCGCTTAAAAACCATGCGATTTTTTCTCGAGGTAAGATTGCAGAATGATGGTTGCCGAAACGGTATCAATCCGCCCTTTATTTTCACGATCCGATTTTTTCAAACCGCTTTGGGCGATGCTGGCCGATGCCATTTTAGAGGTGAAACGTTCGTCCATCCGCTCTATCGGAATCTCCGGAAACTCCTTATTTAAGTGCTTGATAAAAGTTTTGATCTGTACTTCCGATTGCGACTGGCTGCCATCCATTTGCTTTGGTTCGCCCACTACGAACAATTCCACCTTTTCCTGTTCCAGATACTTTTTTAAAAAGCTCATGATGTCTTTCGGGTGGATGGTATCCAAACCGGTGGCGATAATTTGCAGCGGATCGGTTACGGCAATACCTATACGTTTAGTTCCATAATCGAAAGCGAGGATGCGGGCCATCTACAAAGGTGCTTATTCTCCCACAATTTTCCTTATTTTGCAGCATGCAGTTCCGAGAAATTGTAGGACAGGATCAGATCAAAGCCCGACTGATTGAAACCGTTCAATCCGGTAGAATCAGCCATGCACAATTATTTCTGGGTCCCGAAGGCTCGGGTAGCTTGGCCTTGGCGGTAGCCTATGCCCAATATATTTCTTGTGAAAACCCTGGCCCGCAGGATAGCTGTGGCGAATGTGCTTCCTGCCGCAAATACCAGAAACTCATTCATCCGGACCTGCATTTTTCTTATCCCTTTTTTGCTAAACACAAGGAAGATACGGCTCAAACTTTTATCGCCGAATGGCGTGAAGCGTTTTTAGAAAACCCTTACCTCGGTTTGGAGACTTGGCGGAATAGTTTGGATGCCGAAAACAAGCAGGCGAATATCAATATTGCCGAATGCCATCAGATTTTACAAAAACTAAGTTTAAAACCATTTGAAGGCGAATACAAAGTCCTCATCATGTGGTTGCCTGAATATTTAGATAAAGAAGGCAATACCCTTTTAAAAATCATTGAGGAACCCCCGCACAAAACCTTGTTTTTGCTGGTAGCCCAAAATCAGGAACAAATTCTCAGCACCATTTTGTCACGTACGCAGTTGGTGAAAGTGCCGGCCTTGCCAGATCAGGTGGTAGAAACCTACCTGTTAAATCAGGGAGTATCGCCCGAAAAGGCAAAACAAATTGCTTTTTTGAGTGACGGTAATCTGCAAAGTGCACAAAACCTGTTGAAAGACCTGGAGAACGATAATTTTCAGTTATTTACCGATTGGATGCGTATCTGTTTTGGTGACAAGGGCAATGCGATGATCGACTTTGTTGAAACCATTGCCAAATCGGGTAGAGAGAACCAAAAAGCATTTTTGCGTTATGGCATCCATTTCTTGAGAGAATGCTTGCTTATACTTTCTGGAGCATCAGATTTGGTGAGACTACCGGAAGCCGAACAGGTGGTTGCGATTAATTTTGCTCAAAAAGTATTGAGTTTAGCCAAGGCAGAAGCCATTGTAGCGGAGCTGGAAAAAGCCCATTATCACATTGAGCGGAATGCCAATCCTAAAATTTTATTTTTAGATGTATCTTTACAATTCGTTAAGATTTTAAAGTTTAATACGCTCCCCTCGGGGACTCAACATATATTTAGTTAATTATGGGATGTGGATCTTGTTCGTCGGGCGGTTGTACGCCGGCGGGCTGTAACAACAATGGCGCCTGCCTTACCAATGGTTGCAGCAAATTAGATGTTTATGACTGGTTGGCCCACATGGATATGCCATCCAATTATAAACCGTTTGAAATTGTAGAAATCAAATTCAAAGGTTCCCGAAAAGATTTTTTCCTAAATACTGAAAATATATACCTCGAATCTGGAGAGCTGGTGGTAGTAGAAACCGGTTCCAGCGGATACGATGTTGGCCATATATCGCTTACTGGAGAGCTCGTGCGCATGCAATTGAAAAAGCGCAACATCCGCCAGGATGAAGTGAGCAAAAAAATTCTTCGCAAAGCCACACCCGCTGATGTAGATAAGTGGAAACTGGCCAAGGAGGCAGAGTTTGAAACCATGCACAAAGCCCGTGTATTGGCAAAGGATCTGGGCTTAGAAATGAAATTGAGCGATGTAGATTATCAAGGCGATAAAACCAAAGCCACTTTTTACTATACCGCAGAGGGTCGCGTTGATTTTAGAGAATTGATCAAGCGAATGGCCGAAAAATTCCGCATCAGGATTGAAATGCGCCAAATTGGAATGCGACAAGAGGCCAGCCGACTGGGTGGCATTGGCTCTTGCGGACGTGAATTGTGCTGTTCTACCTGGCTTACTGATTTCAAAACGGTTTCAACTGCGGCCGCTCGTTACCAAAATCTCTCTTTAAACACTTTGAAATTGGCCGGCCAATGCGGTAAATTAAAATGCTGCCTCAATTACGAGCTTGATACTTACATGGATGCGCTCAAAGATATTCCACAGCAGGTAGATCGACTGGAAACAGAAAAAGGAATGGCCAGGCTGCAGAAAACAGATATTTTTAAAAAGTTGATGTGGTTCAGCTATCAGGATGAAGAAAACTGGATTCCGCTTCAGGTAGACAGGGTGAAGGAGATCAAGGAGATGAATAAAAAAGGCCAGAAACCAGAAGACCTGGCCGAAATGGCGGCCGAACTGGTGGCAGTTGCTCCATCCAAAACCTTAGACTATGAAAATGTAGTGGGTCAGGATAGTTTGACCCGTTTGGATGATAGAAACCGTCGCCGTAATAAAAATAAACGGAATCACCGCAATAAGCCCAAAGCCAATGCAGCAGAAGGAACTCCTCAAGCTGCACCGTCTCAGGCATCGGCTCCATCCAATCGCCGCCGTAATCATCGCCGCAATAACCGACCAAAACCAGAGTAATACATGTTCCGTTCGACTTTAGTTTGTGTATTGTTCATCGGTCTTCTTTCATCGGCTTGTAAAAACCCCGGTGCTTTGGTAGATGAGTATGCGCCTATTGAACAAAATAATTGGACCTATTTAAAAAAAGTACGGGTGGCGGTGAAGGTCGAAAATCAAACAGTTCCTTACCACGTGTTCATTAATCTCCGGCATACTGCCGATTATCGATACTCCAATATTTACATTCGGATTCGCCAAATAAACCCCGATAAAAGCAGCAAATTATTTAGAAAAGAATACCGATTGGCTAATCCCGACGGAGAGTGGTTGGGTACCGGTTCGGGTAATTTGTACAGCTATCAATTGCCCATTTATCTGAATTATCGATTCCCGGCAAAAGGCACCTATATTTTTGAGCTCGAACAAAACATGCGAGATAACCCGCTGAAAGAAATAACCGATGTGGGTTTGAGGGTGGAAGAAGCCTCAGCTAAAAACTAAAGTAATTCCAATAATCTTTCGAGTTTCATTCCTCTGGAGCCCTTGATGAGTACCGTAGACTGAACAACAGGTGTGACCTCTAATGCTCGATAAGCTTCTTCGGTGCTTTGATAAAACTCAGCTGCTTGGTTTTTCCCCTGTTCAAAAAAGTCTTGGCCGATAAAAATATACCGATCGGCAGGGGTACTTAGCGCTTTTTTAATGATCTCGCGGTGTTCAGCCGGCGATTCGGCACCCAGCTCGAACATATCACCCAAAATAATCACCTTTTTGGCGCCATCTATTTTTTGCAAGTTCTCCAATGCTACATTCATGCTGCTGGGATTGGCATTGTAATAGTCGCAAATGAGTGTATTTTTTTCTGTTTTTGTAATTTGAGAGCGGTTGTTGCTGGGTACATAGCCATTTAATCCGGCATTGATTTCTTCAGGACTTAATCCAAAAAAAACACCAACCGCAATTGAGGCAAGTATATTGTCGAGATTATAAGCCCCCGTTAAATGAGTGTGAACGCTGAATTTCTGGCCGCTCAATTCTTTGAGTCGGCTTTGCCAAGCGATCTCTAAAAATGGACTGACAGCCAAGATCTCACCAAACACTTCGTTCTGTTCGCCTTTACCGTAAAAAACAGTTTGTTTTAATCGATGACGTTCGCTCATCTCCATTAAATCAGAACTATCGCGATTGATGAAGGTGGTTCCATTGTGACTGGATAAAAATTCATATAGTTCCCCTTTCCCAATCTTGACCCCTTCAATCCCACCAAAACCTTCCAAATGTGCTTTTCCGATATTGGTAATTAGACCATGGCTGGGTTGCGAGATAGAGGATAAAAGCGCAATTTCTTTTTGATGATTGGCGCCCATTTCAATGATGGCCATTTCAACATCGGGCCCGATGGCGAGTACACTCAAGGGTACTCCGATGTGATTATTCAAGTTGCCACTGGTGGCAAAAGTTCGGTAATGCTGACTTAAAACAGCATACAGCAATTCTTTGGTGGTGGTCTTTCCGTTACTGCCGGTAATCCCAATAACCGGAATCTGCAATTGCTTTCGGTGCATTCTGGCAAGATCCTGAAGTGCAGTTAAAACATCCTCCACCAATAAAAACCGATCATTGGCTTCCTTCGGAGAGTCGACCACTGCATAAGCTGCACCCGCTTCTAAAGCTTGCTTGGCGAATCGATTACCGTCGAAATTTTCTCCTTTAAGGGCGAAAAAAACACAACCCGGGCTAATATTTCGGGTATCGGTACAAACGATGGGATGCTTTGAATAAACCTCGTAAAGCTGTGCTGTAGAAACCATGATGTACAAGTATAAGCTTAGGCAAACAATCTACCAAATGGTAACAATTCTGCTGAATGTTTTTTTGAGTTTAAAAATCAATTAGATTAGCTGTATGAAACGCACCATTTATTTAGCCCTGGTCCTGATGTTGACGCACATTGGTGTTTGGGCACAAGAAATTCAAACTCCTGAAAAATTTCTGGGATATGCTTTAGGAGAACATTATACTCCACATTATCGGGTACTCGACTATTTTAGATACATCAGTGGGGTAGTTAAAAATGTGAAATTACAGGAGTACGGCAAAACCACCGAGGGAAGAACTTTGCTCGTGGCTTTTATTGCCAGTCCCGAAAATATGAATCGACTGGAAGAAATCAGGCTGAATAATTTACGTTTGGCAGGTTTGCAAAACGGCACGGCCGATAAGAAACAACCGGTAATTACCTGGTTGAGTTATAATGTACACGGAAATGAGCCTACTTCAACCGAGGCTGCCATGCAAACTTTGTATGATCTGGTCAATCCGGCGAATGTTCGCACGCAAAACTGGTTAAAAAACACGGTAGTGGTTTTAGACCCCTGCATCAATCCGGATGGAAGGGATCGCTATGTGAATTTTTACAATCCGATTCATAATGAAACTCCCGATCCTTTGCGATATACCCGCGAACATGCCGAACCATGGCCGGGTGGCAGATCCAATCATTATTATTTCGATTTAAACCGCGATTGGGCCTGGCAAACGCAAAAGGAAACCCAGCAACGCATTGCTTTGTACAACCAATGGTTACCACAAGTGCATGTAGATTTCCACGAACAGGGCATAGATGCACCTTACTATTTTGCACCAGCGGCAGAACCGGTTCATCAGGATATTACCTCCTGGCAAAGAGATTTTCAGGTAATTGTAGGTAAAAATAACGCCCGTTATTTTGATGAAAAAGGATGGATGTATTTTACCCGCGAACGCTTCGATTTGCTTTATCCATCGTATGGAGATACTTATCCTACTTACAATGGTTCCATCGGCATGACTTACGAACAAGGAGGTATTGGTGGTGGTTTGGCGGTGATCAATTCTGAAGAGGATACACTTACACTCAAGGCCCGGGTGATGCATCACCATACCACCGGTATCGCAACAGTGGAGACCGTTTCTGCCAATGCAGATCGCCTACTTACGGAGTTCCAAAAGTTTTTCGATCAGAGTAAAACCAATCCTTCAGGTATTTATAAAACTTACGTGATCAAAGGAGATAACCAGAAAAAGTTGCAAAATCTGGCTGCTTTGTTAGATCGCAATGGTATTGCCTATGGATACGGTGCTGCTAAAGCTGCCAGCGGATTTAATTATTTCAGTGGTAAAACTGAAAAATTCAATATCCAGCGAAATGATATGGTCATCAGCGCCTATCAACCCAAATCGGTATTGTTGAAGGTGTTGTTTGAGCCAGTAACATTTGTATCAGATTCTAATACTTATGATATCACTGCCTGGTCTTTGCCCTATGCCCATGGCATTCAGTCTTATGCAAGTACTGAGGTCATCAAGCCAGCTTACAATACTTTAGCTTCTCAGTCGGAAAAACCTAAAATGGAACGTCCGGTTGCTTATGTTGCAGAATGGAATTCCCTGGCCGATGTTAAATTTTTGACTTCCTTGCTTAAGAAAAAAATCAAAGTCCGTTTCTCGGATACTGAATTTGAGTCGTCGGGTAAAAAATTCTTACCAGGATCATTAATCATTGCCAGAACGAGCAATGGAGCGCTGGGAGCTCGTTTTGATGAAACGCTCCAGGAATTGGCCAAGGCTGCAGGTGTGGGCTTAAACCCTATTAGTACCGGTTTTGCCGACAAAGGACCCGATTTGGGCTCTTCATCCATTCATTACCTCAAAAATCCAAAGATCGTTTTGGTGAGTGGGGAGCAAACTTCTTCACAGCAAGTTGGCCAAATCTGGCATTTTTTCGAAAAACAGATCAACCATCCCATCAGCCTGGTTCGTTATGCTGATTTGAACAGGTTTAACTGGAATGATTTCAACGTAATGATTTTACCTGATGGCGATTATCCAAACTTAGATTTAGACCAAGTGCAAGCCTGGGTTCGGTCGGGTGGCCGACTCATTGCCATGGAAGGTGCCTTGAACAAATTGGCCGGCAGCAAACAGTTTGAATTAAAAAATAAAGAGGAAGCCAGCGCTAAAGCCGATCAAGAAAAAAACAGCTACGCTAAACTTAAGGTTTATGGCAATCGTGAGCGAGATGGTTTGACAGAAAATATTCCGGGAGCCATTTATCGTGTTGATTTAGATCAAACCCATCCGCTGGGCTACGGCTACCCTGGTTTTTATTATACCTTAAAATTAGACGATAAGGTGTACAATTATCTGGACAAAGGCTGGAACGTGGGGGTGTTTAAAAAGAATAATTACCTCACCGGCTTTGCGGGTGTAAAATCTAAACAAAAGTTAAATGATGGCCTGGTATTTGGTGTTCAGGATATCGGACGCGGTACCGTTGTTTACATGGCGGATAATCCGCTCTTCCGTGGCTTCTGGGAAAACGGAAAACTTTTGTTCAGTAATGCCATTTTCATGGTTGGACAATAAATGCCATCAAAAATGATTACAACGAAAGGATTTGGGAAACACCTAAATCCTTTCGTTTTTTAATACCCTGCCGTTGTTCATCTGTATCCATACCACACGGGTACCTTTATTGGTATCTAAGATCAAACAGAGTGTATTTTTTAAAGTGTAGACTCCGGCTAACAAAAATTTCTCTCCTTTACGGTCGAGCAATTGATCATAATGTTTTTGCCACAGTAATCTCCCTTTTTTGTCGATTTGACTCAACCTGAATCCTTCGTTCAACTTATTTTTATAATGAAGGATCAAATAAGCTTCGCGGTTTAAGGGTTGAACGGCCAAGCCGGTATGCTGATCCATTAAAAAGACAGCATTAATGAGTTTATCAACTTTATCACTACTTTCTAAGGTATGATAGGGTGCTTTTAAACTAAACAACAGCGCTCCATTTGACTCACGGATTTCATTGCTAAGTAAAGGATAGTTTTTTCGTTCCGATTGGCAGATTTGCTGAATTTGTTCGGCTTTAAATTGTTCGTTAAATCTCCAAAAATTACCTTCTAAATCTTCCAGTATGAGGCAACGCCCATCCGCCTCATGTAGGTAGACCATGGAATTGATTGTTTTATTTTTTAGGTGTGGGTTGAGTGAGATCAGCTTATCCCAGTCCGCCAATTTGTGCCCGTCTATAACTGAAATTGCTTTTAAACCTGTTTTTTCATCAAAAATCCAGATTACCTCTCCCATAAATGCTAATAGTTTGGTGTTGGTTGCCACACCAATTTTTTGAATACTTTGTTTTTTCAGATCGACGATGGCCAATTTTTTCAATTGTACGCTGAAGCCTGCACCCCCCTCAACACCGATCCCATGGTCATTATCAATCAATTCTTCTATTAGCAATTGTCCAGCACCATCATCGTGAATTCCAGCTAACTGACCGGCATAGCCATAGGGCCCTATTAGTTTCACCAGCAGGTTCGGATGGTATCTGGCATACAATAGCAAACCCATGCCCAATGTGAGTACAGTGAGTATGGTCCAGCCCACCCATTTCATCCATTTATCCATTTTTAAAACATAAAAAAAGCCTGTTCAATTACAGAACAGGCTTCAATTCCTATCGGATTGTTTAACGTAAACCTTTTTTGAGTTGATTTTTTTGATAAAGTGAATCATTAGCGCAAACTAAACCCTCGTTTTTCATGATCCATTCAGAAGGTTTGTCATCATATTCACCTTCTGCTTTGCAATCATTCAAGTTATAATTATTGAGATAACGGTTTAATCGCTGATTTATGATAAGACGGGTATTTAAAGGCACGGTTAACACCACGTTCACTTCTTGATCTCGCCAGCGTTCATTTGACTTGATATAAGCCATAGGGTCGAAAACCAGGCTGGAGTCTTGCTGCAAGTAACGATATTGTATTTTCTTAGCAGCCTCTAATGCTTGCTGAAAAGAAGGTCCCTTCGCTTTGTACTCAATTTCTAAACTAGCCGATTGCGTATCACTTTTTTCGATGCTCAATTCAAAGTTATCGGGAATATCACCATGGTCAATCATGATTTTACCCTTAAAATTTTGAGAGCGGAGTCCCAATTTTACACTGTCCTCTGCACTCAGGTATTTCTCGCTGTTCAAGTCCAGGTAATAGCTGGCTTGGCTCGGCAGTATTACGGTTTGCGAAAAGCGGGCTTCCTGCTTAAACTCACCACCAGTTTTGAATCCATAATATAAACCGAAGCTCAGGGCAATTAACCAGGCCACCAATAAACTGTAAGAGATGTTATTATTCAGTTTAGGTCGGTTGAAAATCACACGGATAGAGAACAAAATCAAGGAAACCAATGGGATCACCACTACCAGGAAAGCACTTACGTATAATGCAACCTGATCTTCAGGATTCACGATATTGAAGGGAAAGTTTGGCAATTCCTGTCCGTTCCATATGCCCAGAATAGCCAAGAGCCCAACAAACAGTGCAAATAAGATCATCAAACCGATGCCCACAATAAAAGCACCAATCAGTTTGAAGATAAGTTTGCCAAAAGTTCCTAAAAACTTACCCAGATGACTGAATAGTTGTTCCACAAAACGGCCTAAACGTTGAAAGAAAGGCTTGACCTCCTCTTGTGCTTTGCCGAGATTCTCTTTTACACTGGCCATCTCCTCTTCAAAATTCTTTTTAAAATTTTGCAGGTTGGGTGCTTCACCTTTCATCGCCATTCTGTCGGCACGCGTTACCGCTTTCGGCATTACAATCCATAACAACAAGTACAAGAAAATACCGGTTCCAAAAAACAAGAACAACAAGATGGTGACAACCCTGATCCAGCGGGGTTCCACATCAAAATAATGACCGATACCGGCACATACCCCGCCAATAATCCGATCCTCCGTATCTCTAAACAGCTTTTTTTCACTACGGCTGTAGTTGTAATTTGGTTCTTCTGCTTCGGCAGCCACGTCGAAATCGCTGGGTTTACCCATCTGTGCAATCACTTCTTGCACCTCCGTTAATACGATCACCTCTTTTCCGGATGCTGCAAGTCTTTCTGCAAACATTTCGGCTAGGCGGTTTTCAATGTCGTTCACAATCTCATAACTGTCGGCCGAAAAACCGAAGTGTTGTTTGATCTCATTCATGTATTGGATGAGCACCTCGTAAGCATCTTCTTCAATGTGAAATACGATGCCGTTGATATTAATAATAATGGTCTTATTCATGACTTTATTTCTTAGATTTTTTAGATGATTCAGTAGGGCTGTTTGCTTCAATGTTTCTTTCGGCAAGCGAGGTGTTTACCGCAAATGCCAATTCTGCCCAGGTTTTATCCAGCTGTTGTAAAACCAACAATCCTTCCGGGCTTAGTTGGTAATACTTTCGTGGGGGCCCCGAATTTGATTCCACCCAGTTGTAGCTCAACAATCCGTTGTTCTTTAAACGGGTTAACAGCGGGTACAAGGTACCCTCTACCACCAACAGCCGGGCTTCTTTCAGCTCATTGATGATATCTGAGGCATATATTTCCCCTCGGGAAATAATGGAGAGGATGCAGTATTCCAGGATCCCCTTCCTCATTTGGGTTTGTGTATTCTCGATAATCATAATACAAAGATATATGTATTGTTTGGTAATATGCAATACATAGTAGTATATTTTTTAATATTTATTTTCTGCACCAAATATTGTGCTCATTCCAGGCAATGATTGCATCAGTATAGATGCAGTTGCTGATCTGGCCAAAGCCAGGGGGCTTATAACAAAGCTCCGGGAGGTTTTAAGCAAAAAATAGGTTTACAAATTGGATTGCATTATATAACAGAGGCCACGAAGCCTGGACAGAATGCCGCCGTTTAGACTTTCCGGCCTTAAGTCCTCCAATTAATAATGATCAGCCGATCCCACTCAGATTAACTTACCCTGTTTGAGCAAAATCTCAATCACAAAAATTACGAGGCCGCTTCAGCTGCCATAGGAGGAGATCAAACCAGTAATTGTTTATTCTGGGATAAACAATAATTTATAATCATAGAGTTAAATAATCTTTCATACGATTTTTAGTTGAGTGATTTTCGACGATATATTTTTCTAAATGTCATTTTAGAATAATAATTTAATTAGCCAACGCTGATACCTAAAAAATGTTGCTAATTATTTTGTTTTAACAAATAACATTTACATATTTATCGGTTGAATAATCAATAATTAACATTAATCTTAACTAAAAATCGTATGAAAAAACTCTTACAAAGTTTGTTCATCTTGCTTTTTGTTGCTGTTTCAGCAATGGCGCAAGACCGAACTGTAACGGGTACAGTAAGCTCTCAAGGCGATGGTCAACCTTTGCCTGGGGTGAGTGTACAAGTTAGAGGTACCAAGATAGGTACTCAAACTGGTGCCGATGGTAAATTCACCATCAAATTGTCACAAGGGCAAAATGCATTAACATTCACTTTTATTGGTTTTAACTCTAAAACCGTAAACGTGAGTTCAGCTTCAGTGTTAAACGTAAGTTTAGAAGAAGACACTAAAGCACTTTCTGAAGTAGTAATTGTAGGTTATGGTACTCAAACCAAGCGTGAGATTACCGGTTCACAAGCTACCGTGAAAGCAGCTGATATTGCTAATGCACCATTGCTTTCGCCAGAACAAGCCCTGCAAGGTAGAGCAGCTGGGGTTCAAGTAACTCAAGCTTCTGGAACACCTGGTGGTGGTATCTCTGTGCGTGTACGTGGTCCTTCTTCAATTGGAGCAAGTAACCAACCTTTGTATATTGTTGACGGAGTGCCAATTAACACGGGTTCTTATACGCAGTTAGCAGCTGGTGGTCAGTTGACCAACTCTCTGGGCGATATCAACCCAAGCGATATTGAGTCATTAGAAGTATTAAAAGATGCGGCTGCAACCGCTATTTATGGTTCAAGAGCTTCCAATGGGGTAGTTTTAATTACCACCAAACGTGGTTCCAACCAGCCAACTCGCTTCTCTTTTAATTCTTACTACGGAGTACAAGATGTTTACAAAACACTTGAAACCATCACGGGTCCGGAATATATCACCTTAATGAATGAAGCTGTTGGAAATTGGGCTGCTACACAGGGTGCTAACCCCGCAGGGTACAACTACACCTGGTTAACTGGAGGTTTGAGTTCGGATCCTTCAGCCTATCCAACCACCAGATGGCAAGACGAGATCTTCCGCTCGGCAGCCATCGCTAATTACGACTTATCTATTCGCGGTGGAAACGATAGAACCAAATTCTCAGTTTCCGGATCTTATTTTGATCAGGCTGGTATTGTAATTGGTTCTGGTTTTAAACGTTATTCGGGTAGAATTAACTTGGATAACAAGGTAAGTGATAAGTTTACTGTCGGTGTAAGTTCAAGTTTCAGTAATTCATTAACTAACCGTATCAACAACGATAATAACATTTACGGAGTAGTGAGTGGTTCTATTTTATTAGGTCCGCATGTACCGGTATTTAATGCCAATGGTACTTACGGTGGTGACCCGGTTTCATCGGTAGATAATCCGGTAGCCTCTGCTTTAGAAACTACTTTCGAGGCCGTAAACAATCGTTTGTTTGCCAATACATTCGCAGAATATAAATTCTCAGATAATTTAAAACTGAAATCATCTTTTGGTATCGATTACTTGAGTTCTCGCGACCGCCGTTTTTACCCAACTACTGTGAATGCAGGTAGAGGTGCAAAAGGTTCTGGTGCTGAGGGATACAATCAAGAGGTCAACTATATCAACGAAAATATCTTGAGTTTTAATAAAACGTTCGCTGGTAAACATGCTTTAAATGCCATTGCTGGGGTAACTTATCAAACTTCAAAATATGAAAGTGTGTATGCCTCTGCTACTGGTTTCCCAGGTAACGACATTCGTAGAATTTCTGCAGGTGCGGTTAAAACCGATGCTTCCTCAAGCGGAACTTCTTGGGGATTGGTATCTTACCTGGCTCGTGCCAACTACACTTTCGATGATAAATACATCATTCAAGGTTCGGTACGTGTGGATGGTTCATCCAGATTTGGTGCCAATAACCGTTATGCAACCTTCCCTGCTGCTTCCGTAGCATGGAGAGTGAATGAAGAGAATTTCTTGAAAAAAGCCGAGTTCATCAGCGATCTTAAGTTGAGAGCTAGTTATGGTCAAACTGGTAACCAGGAGATTGGTAACTTTGGTTCATTAGGTTTATTCGGTGTAGGCGCCTATATCCAAACCGGATCTTTGGCTCCAACACAATTAGAAAATGCTGATTTAACTTGGGAAACTGCTGAGTCTTATAACTTAGGTTTAGATTTAGGTTTATTCCAAAACAGAATTAGCTTAACGGTAGATGCTTACCAACGCGATACTAAGGAATTATTATTAGGTCAACCTTTAGTGGGTAGCTCTGGTTTCTTGAGTATTCAGAAAAACATTGGTAATGTTCAAAACAAAGGTTTAGAATTTGGTTTGAATGCAGTGATTGCCGATTCTAAATCGTTTAAATGGGATGCGAACTTCAACGTAGCCTTCAACGAAAACGAAGTTACAAAACTGTACGGCGGTATTCCGTTTGCTTCAGGTTTTGCTTCTTGGGTAGAACAAGGTCAACCTTTAGGAGCGTTCAGAGGATATCGTGTAGATCGTCTCTTCCAATCTCAAACGGAGATTTCGGCTTCACCAACTCAGTCTAGTTTTACCCGTCCTGGTGATATTAAATTCAAGGATTTAAACGGAAGCAACTCTATTACTTCTCTAGATCAAGAGATCATGGGTCAAGGTTTACCAACCTATTTTGGTGGTTTAACCAACAACCTGAAGTATAAAAACTTCGACTTATCGTTTTTCATCCAGTTCTCTGGTGGTAATCAGATTTACAACAATACCCGTGCTTTTTCTGAGGGTATGAACAGTGTATTTGGGCAGACTGCAGCGGTATTGAATCGTTGGACACCAACCAATACCAATACCAATATTCCTAGAGCGGTTTACAATGATTTTAATAATAACAGAAGGGTATCTGATCGTTTCTTGGAAGATGGTGACTTCATCCGTTTGAAAAATGCCACTATTGGTTACTCGCTTAACCCATCTTTAGCAAAAAGATTAAAATTAAGCTCGTTGAGAATTTATGCCTCTGGACAAAATATCTATACCAAAACCAAGTATTCTGGTTTAGATCCTGAGGTGAGTACCTTCTCAGATACCAATACAGCTCCCGGAACAGATTTCTTAACCTTCCCGCAAGCCAGAACTTTTACGTTTGGTATTAATGTTGGATTTTAATAGTTACGATCATGAAATTTAGATATAAATCAATTTTAACTTTGGTGACTGTAGGAGCACTGTTTTCTGCTTCTTGTCAGAAAGAGGTCTTAGACCAATCTCCACAGGCATCATTACCAGCTGCTACCGCCATCAAGGATGCGGCCAGTGTGAACGCAGCAATCCTGGGTATTTACAGTGGTTTTCAAAGCGGCAACTACTATGGGCTTCGTTATCAAGCCATGGCAGATTTGTATGCAGACAACATGGCACAACCAGGTACCTTCCCTTCATGGGATCAAATTGAAGTAAGAAATATTCTTACTGACAATGCTGAGGTAACCAACATGTGGAACTCCATGTATAGTACCATTAACAGGGCTAATACTGTCATTGCGGCTATCCCAAATATTGCAGATCCTACCCTTGATAAAAATAAGGCACTTGCTGAAGCTCGTGCACTACGTGCCATGATATACTTTGATTTAATCAGGTATTGGGGTGGTAGCAATAATGGCTTTAACAAATCAGGCGGTGTGGGTGTTCCCTTAAAATTAACCCCAACATTGACGGAAGCGGATGCTACTCCACTTCCACGCTCAAGTGAGGCTGATGTGCTCACTCAGGTATTAGCAGACATCGATTTTGCTCTGGGTACAGCTACGTTTTCTAATACCAATACAGCAGGCCGTATCTCAAAAGATGCTACAAAAGCACTCAAAGCTCGTGTGGCATTGTATATGGGTGATTACACAACTGCTGAAAGTTTAGCTACAGATATCATTGGTTCAGGTACTTATACCATTACTCCAGGTGCCACACTAGTGAACATTTGGGCTAACAAAAACACCAAAGAGTCTCTATGGGAAATTCAGTTTGAGCCTACCAACTCTAATAGTATCGCCTTCTTTTACTATACTCAAACTTTTGGAGGAAGAAATGAGATTGCTACCAGCTCTTCTTTAAATACCGCACACGAGTCAGGTGATTTAAGAAAACCGATTAATGCAACCACTCAAGGTGGAACAGCATCTAATCTTAAAACACTTAAATATACTCGTGTAAGTACTGGAGATGATAACGTGGTGTTATTCCGTTTAGCTGAATTGTATTTAATTCGTGCCGAAGCGAGAGCAATGAAAACACTTCCAGATTTAGCAGGTAGCTTGTCTGATTTAAATGTGATCAGGGTTCGTGCTGGCTTGACTGCATCTGCTGCGGCTACACAAGCTGATTTATTAACCGCAATTGTGAAAGAAAGACGTGTAGAGTTTGCCCATGAAGGTCATCGTTTCTTCGATTTGAAACGTTTGAATCTCTTAGGTACTACACTGGGTGCTACTTTCTCTACCACCAACGTGTTTAGAGCTTTATGGCCTATCCCGCAAAGGGAGACCCTAAACTCTGGAGGTATCATTACCCAGAACACTGGTTACTAATCATTAACCAAATCATAAAAAAGCCGCCTCAATTGAGGCGGCTTTTTTTGTATCAAATAATTTAATCGAAACAGAATCAATAAACTATGATTATTATTTCTTCAATCCTTATTTAGTGATGCTAACTCATTTTCGATTGGATATTTACGGTTTAATTTAAATTTCAAATACCAAATCAATAGTTAATGTTAATTAAATAATTGAGTAACATGTTGAAAAACAGGCGTTTAATTCAAAAATGTTAATAAATGTTAAAATATATTTTGTTTTAACCTACATCTTTCAGATATTTAATTTTACAAATAATCCACAATTAACAAAAAACTTAATTAAAAATCGTATGAAAAAACTCTTACAAAGTTTGTTCATCTTGCTTTTTGTAGCTGTTACGGCAGTTGCGCAAGATCGAACTGTAACGGGTAGGGTAACTGCCAAGGAGGATGGTTTACCATTGCCTGGGGTTTCCGTAAAAGTTAAAGGATCAACTTCGGGAACTCAAACCGGAGCTGATGGTAGATTTACCTTAAAAGCTGCTGCATCTGCTCAGGCATTGCAGTTCTCTTTTATTGGTTATACCACTCAGGAAGTAGGTATTCCAGCATCTAACACTGTAAATGTAGTTTTAGTAGCTGATGCCAAACAACTGGATGAGGTGGTGTTCGTTGCAGGTGCCTTGGGTACAACCCGTACCACACGTTCAACGGCCAATAATGCCCAAATAGTTACTGCCAATCAGTTAACTACCATTCGTGAAACCAACATCAACAATGCATTAGCAGGTAAGGTGGCAGGTATCCAGGTACGAAGCCAGTCTGTTGCTGCTTTAGGTAGACAAACAGAAGTTCGTTTACGTGGTGCTTCTGGTTTCGGTTTAGGTAGTGGTGCCCTTTATGTAGTAAACGGTACTGTTCTTCCAAACGCTGATGATATCAACATCGACGATATCGAGAACATCACGGTGCTTCAAGGTCCGGCTGCTTCTGCGCAGTTTGGTGCCCAGGCGTCTAATGGTGCAATTTTGATCACCTTGAAAGAAGGTAAAAAATCTGATGGATTAGGTGTAACTGTAAACTTAGGAGCTCAATACGATCAAGTTTATGTTTTACCTAATTATCAAAACTCCTATGCGGGTGGTGCTTCTGGCGATTTAATGCAATACAATTGGAAAGCCGGCGATCCTGTAGAATGGAAAGCATTGAGTGGTAAATACTATCACGATTATAATGATGATGCCAGCTGGGGTCCACGTATGGTGGGTCAGGAGTATATTCCTTGGTATGCTTGGTATGGTGGTCACAGCCGTGCTTATCAAACTGCTAAGTTGAATCCACAGCCTAATAACGCCAAAGAATTCTTTAACACTGGTGTTAACTTAAACAATAGTATCAGCTTAAGTTCTGCAAGTGATAAATTGAAATTCAAATTCACTTACGGTAACCAAGATGTACAAGGTTTGTTAGAAGGTTCTTCATTACAGAAAAATACTTTCAACTTGATCAGTTCATATAAGTTGAACGATAAATTTGAAGTTCAAGCGAACGTAAACTATATCACTCGTCGTTTAAATGGTGAGATTTCCGATGATTATTCTAACCAATCTACCGGATCGTTCAACCAATGGTTCCACAGAAACTTAGATATGGGTGTGATGAAAGAGTTGAGAGGCTTGAGAACTCCTGATGGCATTTACGCCAGCTGGAACAAAGCTAACCCAACTTCTTATGATGCAGCAGATCCAAGAAGTTTCTATGCTGGTAACTACTGGTATAACTTCTTTAGTTATTATGACATGGTTAATATTTCCGATCAACGTGATCGTTTATACGGTAACTTAACCTTCACTTACAAAGTAAATAAAGATTTAAGGTTAGCTGTAACTTACAGAAAACAACAGAATACCACTTTCTCTGAAACCAAGTACAGAACTGAATTACAGGAAAGTGCTTTACAAACAGGTTTGAGAGGTTACTATGGTACTCAAAACAGTTTCTCTAACAGACAAAACTTAGAGTTTTTGGCTACTTATACCAAGAAAATCAAAGACTTTAGTATTGAAGCCAACGTTGGTACTGACTTTTTCAGTGCCGTGGCTAAATCTAACGGTGCAGGAACCAACAACGGTTTAAGTGTACCAAACTTATTTACCATTGCCAACTCGGTTGACCAAGCTTCTATCTCAAACGGAAGAAGTGAAGAAAAATACCGTGCAATTTTAGGAAGAACCACCTTAGGTTATAAAAACTTCTTATTTGCTGATATCACCTTAAGAAATGACTGGTACTCTGCTTTGCCACAAGCTAGCAATTCAGTATTGTCTAAATCTTTTGGAGGTTCATTCATCTTTAGCGACTTAGTATCTAAAGCCTTGCCTTTCATTAGCTACGGTAAATTGAGAGGATCATGGGGTGAGGTACCTACCGCTATCGGTGCGTATGTTTATCCTGGATTTGCTTATGGTGTGAACCAGTTCAAATGGGGTAGCAACTTCTTAATGAGTACGCCAGACCAACTGGTAGATCCAAATATCAAAGGTTCTGTAGTTACTCAATTAGAAGCAGGTATCGATTTATCTTTCTTTAACGATAAATTCGGAGTTTCTGCTACTTATTGGGAAGGTTCAGAAAAAGATTTCCCTTATGCACTTTCTGTTAACGGTGCTAGTGGTTATACTTCATTGTATACCAACATTGGTGAGATCACCAAAAAAGGTTGGGAATTCCAAATGAACGCGAAACCAGTTGATACAGATAAAATTACCTGGAAAATAAACGGAACCTGGTCTCCATTAATTTCTAACGACGTAGTAGAGTTAAGCCCTGCAAATGGCATTACTCAAACTTCTGGAGTTGGTGGTGTGTGGGGTGGTTCTAGTGCATTACCATATGTAGTGCATACGCAAGGAAAACGTTGGGGACAAATCTTCGGTAACGGTATGAAGCGTATCAACGGTATTCCTGTGTTAACTGCAACTGGAGCCTATGTGAACGATCCAGCTGTATACTTCGGTTCAGTTTTACCTGATTACACCGGTGGTTTACAAAACAACTTCACTTTATTTAAAGACTTCACTTTAAGTGCCAATATTGACTTCCAGTATGGCGGTAAATTCGTGTCTTTATCTAACATGTGGGGTTCATTTAGTGGTTTAACTGCTCGTACAGCGGTAACTAACGACAAAGGAAACCCAATTCGTAACCCAGTTGCCGATGGTGGTGGTGTGCACGTATTTGGTGTAAATGCTAGCGGTCAGCCGGTAGATTACTATGTGGATGCACAAGAATATTTCCACGGATTCTACTATAGCAAAGCTTACGATCCATATGTTTATGATCTAACCTTTGTGAAATTACGCGAACTTTCTTTTGGATATAATATTCCGGTTAAGAAATTAAAATGGAATAAAAATATCCAGAGCATGAACTTTGCGCTAATCGCCAGAAATCCGCTCTTGATCTATGCCACTACCAAAGATTTCGATCCATCTGAAATCGATGCGTTATATGGTGAAACCGGTCAGCTTCCGGGTACACGCGGTATAGGTTTCAACTTAAGAATTGGATTCTAATTAGTATGTACACGATAAAATATTTAAAGAACATGAAAAAGAAATTGATATATGCGCTAACCGGTCTCTTCCTGATGGGAGCCGCCGGGTGCAGTAAGCTGGAAGACTTTGGTGATACCAACGTCAATCCTGCTGCTACCACAGAACCAATCTTAGCGGCCTTGTTAACCAATGCAGAAGCTGGAATGGGCGGTTATGCAGCACAAACCCGTGGTGGATTGTATGCACAATACTTCTCTGAAACTCAATATACCGACGTTTCATTGTACAGTATTCCACAACTTTCTTTCACTGGTGAGTACTCTGGTACTTTGAATGATCTTCAAATGATCATCAATAAAAACACCAACAAGAATATGAGCACTGTTGCTAAAATTTTACAACAGTACGTATACTGGAATATTACCGACCGTTGGGGTGATGTACCTTACTCAGAAGCCTTAACCGGTAAATCAACTCCTAAGTACGATTCTCAAGAAGATATCTACAAAGGAATGATTGCTAAATTGAAAGCAGCTGTTGGTGAGTTTGATAACTCTCTTATCACTGGCGATATTCTATGTGATGGTGACGTTGCTCAGTGGAAACGTGTGGCCAACTCTATGCGTATGTTAATGGCCTTACAATTATCAAAACGCTACCCAGGAGCTAATGAATATGCAGCTACCGAATTTAAGGCTGCCTTAAACGATCCTGCTGGTGTAATTACGAGCAATGCGCAGAACTTCACAGTTGATTATCCAGGTGGTAACTATAAAAACAACTGGTGGAATACCTATAATGGTAGAAAAGACTACGCAGAAAGCAAAACCATGACTGACCTATTAGGTTCTTTGGGTGATACCCGTGCCACTGTATTTGGTGGGGTAACCGAAATTCAGGGTGCTGCAAACTCTGCTACCGCTTCTACTACCGGTATGCCTTATGGTGTTGTTAGAGCTACTGCAGAGGCATTTACTTCAGCCAACCCAGGATGGGCCCGTATTTTACGTGGCGATTTCCGTACGGAAGATGCAGACGTAGTGATCATCAGTGCTGCTCAGGTAGCATTAGCGAGAGCAGAAGCTGCAGACAAAGGCTGGACTGCTGAAAACTTGTCTGACATGTATACTACTGGTATCACTTTGGCTTACGAGCAGTGGGGTTTAACCGTTCCTGCTAATTATCTTACTCAAGGTACAGTAGCCTTAGGTGCTGCAGGAACAGCGAGCAATGTAGGTAAAATTGCCACTCAGCGTTACATCGCTTTTTATCCAAACGGTTTACAAGGCTGGAACATCTGGCGTAAAACAGGCTTCCCTGCTTTAAGCCCGGCTCCAGACGCAACCAACGATCCGAAGGAAATTCCAAGAAGATATACTTATGCTTCATCTGAAAGTACCACCAATGGTGCAAACTTACAGGCTGCTGTAACCAGACAGTTTGGAACTGCCAACCTAACCGGTGATAAGATGAATGCCAGAGTATGGTGGGATGTTGCCAATTAATGATATCTGACATTAAACTAAAAATTAAGAATATGAAAAGAACAATATTATATCTGCTGTTCGGGTTCATCCTCACTTCCGGTCTTACTTCATGTATTAAGGATCAGGATACCCCGGTTGGAGATGCAGGTAAAACCATCGTTAAAATTAACGAGGGTCCGAGAAAAGACTTTTATTACTCTCCATTCACCACGGTTAAAACCGAATCCATCACGGTTACCAGAGATGTGAATTCTAATGCGAGCTTAAACCAGCCTACAGAAGTAGTGATGGTTGAAGATGCCACATTGGTTCCAGCTGGATACACCTTGGCCCCAACTACCTTGGTTACTTATACTGGTAGTGATGCAGGAGTGGTGGTTACTTCTGGTAAAGTTACCGCCGTACGTTTTGCGGCTGGTGAATTTGCCAAAAAGATCAAAGTCAATATTGCTGGCTCTGCTTGGACGAATCTTTCTACCAAATATGCCATCGCTTACAAGATCACCGATCCAGGTACAGGCAACCAATTGTCTGCTTCCTTGAAACAAGTAGTAGCCACGTTTGGTATCAAAAACCAATGGGATGGTATTTATGAGGTTACAGAAGGAACTTTTACCGATGTAACAAATTCAGCATGGACTCACGTAAATAATGGCTTGGTTCCTCAGTATGGCATCAAACAAGTATATCATCTACAAACTGCCTCTGCTACAACCTGTCTTGTATATGATGATACAATTTATGGATCATACTATTGCGTTTTCTACACCGGGTCCGCATTTAGTGGATTTGGTAACTTCCAAGCTCTAATCGAATTTGATCCTGCTACTAACAAAGTGGTTGCAGTAACAAATAATCTTGGTCAACAGTATAGTTCATCTAAGCGCTCAGGCCGACTCGATCCGACTGGCATTAACGAATACGATCCTGCTACTAAGACCCTAAAAATCAAATTTAATATGTTACAGGAGGCTGGTCTTACTCCAGCATTGCCTGCACCTTATGTTCGTGCAACATGGGATGAAACTTGGTCTTATACAGGTCCAAGAAATTAAGATACTTCGTAAGTACTTAGCAAAAGCCCCCCGAATTTCGGGGGGCTTTTTTTGTTTCATCCCCTCCCGAGCTTTTTATCGCTTAATTTTAAATTAACCTTGAATTAGCATTAAATCATCTGTGTAACAAAAATTAAATCGAACGAATTATTTTGATTTTAAATTAATTATATATTAACTTTAAATCAAGTTATCAAAACAATTATCGATTTATGAAACAATTATTACGTTTAGGTTTATGCTGTTTGCTTTTCATGGCATTCAATGCCCATGCGCAAGACAGGATGGTTACTGGCAAGGTCAGTGCCGCAGACGACAAACTCCCCATTCCGGGCGTTACTGTAAAAGTAGTAGGAAGTACCCAGGCTACACAAACCAATGCAGAAGGGACCTTCAGCATCCGGGTACCCGAAGGATTTACACAATTACAGTTTTCTTTTTTGGGTTATACCACACAAACGCTCAGCATTGGTGATGGGCCAATGAATGTGGTAATGAGGCAGGATGCTAGGCAATTGAATGAAGTGATTATTTCCGGAGCCTTGGGTACTAAACGTACCGCACGTTCTACTACCAATAACACACAAATTATTGAGCAAAAGCAATTAAACACTATTCGCCAAACTAATTTAAATAATGCACTCGCCGGTAAAGTTTCAGGTATACAGGTACGTAGTCAGTCTGCAGCTGCCCTTGGTCGTGAAACAGAAATTCGCTTACGTGGCGTTTCAGGCCTCGGATTGGGGTCTGGAGCACTATATATAGTGAACGGAACCATACTGCCAAACATAGACGATATCAATATGGATGATGTGGAGAATGTTACCGTATTGCAGGGAGCAGCAGCAGCAGCACAATTTGGATCGCAAGGCGCAAACGGGGCCATTGTAATTACATTAAAAGAAGGAAAGATTCCTGATGCTGGTTTAGGCGTTACTGTAAATAGTGGAATGCAAATAGATAATGTATACATCCTACCAAATTATCAAAACTCTTATGCCGGCGGTGCCATTTCTGATTTACTTCAATATCAATGGAAAGCGGGTGATCCAATAGAATGGCAAGCTCTTGACGGGAAATATTACCATGATTATAGTGATGATGCCAGTTGGGGACCCCGAATGGTTGGACAAGAATACATTCCATGGTATGCTTGGTATGGGGGGCATAGCCGCTCTTACCAGACTGCTAAACTAGTTCCTCAACCAAATAATGCCCGTGACTTTTATTCTGCTGGAATAACTCAAAATAATACTCTATCATTAATTTCTGGAAGCGATAACCTCAATTTCAAATTCACTTATGGCAATCAGGATGTCAAGGGTTTATTAGAAAAAACCTGGCTTAAGAAAAACACATTTAATGTCACCTCTACTTATAAACTCAATCAATATTTTGAACTAAGTACGGATATTAATTATATCAACCAGAGAAGAAATGGTGAAATCGATGATGGATATTCAAATCAATCTTCAGGCTCATTTAACCAGTGGTTTCACCGGGATTTAGATATGAATATCATGAAAGATTTGAGGGGTTTGACTACAGAAGATGGGATTTTTGCAAGCTGGAATCATGCAAACCCAACAGTTTACGATGCTAACAATCCGCGTAACTTTTATGCAGGTAATTATTGGTATAATTTTTATACCTGGTTCGACTTAGTAAATGTACAAAACCAGCGTGATCGCTTATACGGAAATCTTAGTTTCTCATATAAACCAAATAAAGACCTCAAGCTCTCGATTACTTACAGAAAGCAACAAAATACATCATTTGAAGAACAGAAATATAGTTCGAGATTAAATGAAAGCGGTTTGCAAACCACTGGCAATACGCCACAAGCAAAAGGATTTTACTCTACATTGAATGCTTATTCAAATCGAACTAATCTTGAATTTCTGGCTACTTATAGTAAGCAGATTAGTGACTTTAGTATAGATGCAAACCTTGGAACTGATTTTTTTAATGGGGTTTACAAAGACAATGCAGCAACTACTAATAATGGATTAAGCGTTCCTGATTTATTTACTGTTACAAATTCTGTAGATAACCCTACATTGATAAACAATCGAATCAAAGAAGCTTATCGTGCGATATTGGGTAGAGCCACTTTTGGTTATAAAAAATATCTGTTTGCTGATATAACTTTAAGAAATGATTGGTATTCTACCCTTCCGGTAAGCCACAACTCTGTCTTATCAAAATCTTTTGGTGGCTCGTTCATTTTTAGTGATCTATTATCAAAATCTCTGCCTTGGTTAACTTATGGGAAGTTAAGGGCATCTTGGGGTCAAATACCCAAAGCACTGGGTGTAAGAAACGAAGATTTTGGAGCGTACCGCTATCCCGGTTCTGCTTATGGAGTAGGGCAGTTTAAATGGGGAGGTAACTTCTTAATGACCGCCTCCGATGTTTTAGTAGATCCTAATATTAGAGGTTCAGTTGTTACACAATCCGAATTTGGAATAGATATGAGCTTTTTCGACGAACGACTAGGCTTTTCAGCTACTTATTGGCAAGGAACTGAGCGAGATTTTCCATTTGCATTGAGTCTAAATCCTGCAACCGGGTATAATTCACTCCTGACCAATATTGGTGAAATCAGCAAAAAAGGCCTCGATCTTCAATTTAATGCCCAGCCACTAATGTTTGATAAGTTCAAATGGAAACTTAATGCAACTTGGGCAAAATTGATCGAAAACGACGTTGTTGAATTAAGCGAAAAGTATAATATCCAACAAACATCCAATCTCCAGAGTATATGGACATCCGGAAGTGGTACAACAATGCCCGTGATGGTGCATACGAAGGGAAAAAGATGGGGTCAGTTATTTGGTAATGGAATTAAGCGAATCAATGGGGTACCTGTTCTAGATGATCATGGTCTTTATGTCAACGACCCTAATGTATATTTTGGGAGTGTGCTACCCGATTTTACCGGGGGAGTTCAAAATACCTTCACTTTTCTCAAAGACTTCACCCTAAACGTAAATATCGACTTCCAATATGGAGGTAAATTTGTTTCTCTTTCCAATATGTGGGGTTCGTTTAGTGGGTTGACTGCACAAACAGCTACTATAAATGATAAAGGGAATCCAATTCGTGATGCAGTTGCCGATGGTGGAGGGGTTCACGTTTTTGGTGTAAATGAAAATAACGAGCCAGTAAACTATTATGTAGAAGCTCAAGACTACTTTCACGGACTTTACAACAATAAAGCATTTGACCCTTTCATTTACGATCTCACATTCGTAAAAATGAGGGAATTAGCTCTGGGCTATGAGCTACCAGTCGGCAAACTCAAATTGAGTAAATACATTCAAAGTGCAAATATTGCCTTAGTAGCAAGAAATCCATTATTAATTTATGCAACTACTAAAGATTTCGATCCCTCAGAAATTTCCGCAGTTAGCGGTGAAACCGCACAATTACCAGGAACAAGAGGGTTTGGATTCAATCTAAAAATAGGTTTTTAAGTTAAAAACTTATGATAATCATAAAGTAAATAATCATGAAAAAGATACATAACTATTTGATCGTTTTACTATTAGTTTTTGTAGTAAACGGATGTAAAAAGCTAGAAGATTTTGGCGATACTAATCTAGATCCATCCGCAAGTACACAACCAGTACTGTCAGCCTTACTAACTAATGTAGAGTCGGGATTGGGTGCACTGGCTACACAAACTCGCCCCGGGCTATATGGTCAATATTTCTCAGAGACACAATATACTGATGCATCTCTATATAGCATTCCTCAATTGCCTTTTGATGCTAATTATTCAGGTCCCCTAAACGACTTACAAATAATCATCGATAAAAATGAGAGTAATAATATGAATATGGTTGCCTCTATATTACAGCAATATATATTCTGGACAGTAACGGATCGATGGGGGGATGTCCCTTATTCAGAGGCATTAAAAGCAGTAGAGATTCCAAATCCCAAGTACGATACTCAAGAAGAGATATACAAGGGCATGATTGCTGCTTTAACAACTGCAGTTAATGGCTTTGATGGTACTTCAGTTATAAAAGGGGATGTGATTTTTGCTGGTGATGTAGATTCTTGGAAACGAGCAGCAAATTCCATGCGTATGTTTATGGCACTACAGTTGTCTAAAAGATATCCGAACGCTGGTGAATATGCAGCCAATGAGTTTAATGCAGCACTTACCCATCCAGCAGGATATATATCTACGAATGAACAAAATATGACAATTGATTATCCCGGCGGAAATTTCAAAAGTCCATGGTGGAGATTGTATGATGGACGAAAAGATTATGCTGAGAGCGAAACGATGACTAATCTCATGTCATCTTTGAGTGACACCAGACAAAATGCATTTGGTGGTAAATCAGAAGTTCAAACCTCTGCAGATGCTGAAATAACTTCTTCTGTAGGTATGCCATATGGAGTAAAGCGGGAGACAGCGGTGGCTTTTACAGATGCGCATACTGATTGGGCACGTATTCTTAGAGGTGATTTTCGGAAAGAAGATGGAGATGTTATTGTAATCAGTGCGGCCGAAATAGCATTGGCAAGGGCCGAAGCCAGAAATTACGGTTGGACGAATGAAGATTTAACCACTGTCTACGAAGCTGGTATCACCCTTTCATTCGAACAATGGGATGAAGATATTCCTGCCGGGTATACAGCACAAGGTGCAGTTGCTTTGGCTGCCGCTGGTGATGCTGCCAACTTAGAGAAAATTGCTATACAACGTTATATTGCATCCTATCCAGATGGCTTAAAATCTTGGAATATATGGCGAAAAACAGGTTTTCCAATACTTGTTCCTGCGCCAGATGCAACGAATACTACCAAGCAAATCCCAAGAAGATATACCTATGCCTCTTCTGAATATTCTACAAATGAAGCTAAAGTAAAGGAGGCTGTTGCTCGATTAGCTACAGGTCAGGATACCCAGGATGAACGGGTATGGTGGGATAAATTATAAACCATTTAAAATAAATAAAATTATGAAACCGAATTTTATAATAAATATGTTAGGAATTGTGCTACTAGGCACAATTACGGCATGCATAAAAGATAGTGTTGAGCCACTTGGCGATGCTGGTAAAACTTTAATTAAATTTAATGATGCACCTTCTAAGTCATTATTTTTCAGTCCTTTCAACGAGACGAAGAAGATTAATTTGTTTAATCTTCGTCGTGACCCTAATTCTGATGCAGAATTAAATATGTCAATTTCGGTTACTGTAAAATTAGATCAACAGATAATTGATAAGTATAACACCGATAATGGAACTAATTATGAGGCACTCCCAGCTGATTTTTTTACCTATAGTTTAGATCAGGGAGTTACAAAAAACGCTGACAACTTCACATTTAATTTTGCACCTGGTGATTTTGCAAAAAATTTCAGCATCATGCTTGACGGTTCAAAATGGACTAATGATCTCTCAAAAAAATATGCTTTTGCCTTTGTTATTAGTGATGCAGGCGGACAAACTTTAACAAGCGGTAAAGATTCTATGCTGGTGTTTTTAAGCATCAAAAACAAATGGGATGGCGTTTATGAAGTAAATGGTAGCATGGTTGATGTAACGAATCCTGCATTACAACACGTAAACTTGGGTTTAGCCGCAAACGGGGAAGGCCCATTACAAATGGAGTTAAGAACCATTTCTGCAACTAAATGCGCTTTCTTTGATCCAGTTGTTGTGGGTAATTTTGCTTCACCCATTTGGTCCTCGGCAGCAAGTGGATTCTCACAATATGGTTCGTTTTCTGTAATTGTAGAATTTGATCCTAATTCGGATAATTTAGTTGCGGTAACTAATTATGCGGGTCAACCTGCTGCAAATAGCCGTTACGGTCAGCTCGATCCATCGGGTGTGAATACATATGACCCTGCAACGAAAACAATTACTATCAAATACAATATGTGTCAACCTAGTGTTATTCCGCTAGCCCCTCATATACGAACAACTTGGGATGAAAAGTGGAAATTTATCAAAGACAGAGAATAGTTAAAAAACCCCGCCACCGCGGGGTTTTTTTATTTCTTGTCTACACTATACTTCCCCGGTCCGATAAAAATCAAGGCCAAAAAAACAATCCCCGCCTCGAGGGCATGCGAGTAACCCTGAAAACCGTCGCCGGCTTTATAATGGTACAGCGCTGCTATGAGCATGGTAAAAGCCAGTAAAAGGCTCACTGGTCTGAAGGCCAAACCGAGGATGAGCAAAAATCCACCAAAAGTCTCGGTGATGGCGGCCATCAATCCCCAAAAAACCGGATAAAATTCTACCCCGATGTTTTTCATCGAACCGCCAATCTGCGTCCACATGGCTGGGCCACCCAATAGTTTCGGATAGCCATAAAACATAAAAAGAACGCCCATTCCGGCACGCATCAATAAAAGACCAAAATCTTTATACTTTGATAAATTAGATAAGATTGCCATGTTAATCGATATAATGTAGGTTTACTTCGGTTTGCTTAACTTTTAAATTTACGGTTTTTCCCAAAATCAGTGCCCGGTTATCGGAAACATGCCCGGCCGGGAAATCAAAACAAATCGGATAATCATATTCTTTCACCATCTCCAACACGATCTCTCTCACACCCTGTCCGAAAGGCGGATCAAAATCTTTCAGTTCTGTAAATCCACCAATAATGAGGCCTTTAATTTGTGCCAATTTACCCGAACGTTTCAGGTTCCAAAATAGGCGGTCGATGGCATACAAATGTTCGCCCACATCCTCCAGAAATAAAATTTTATCCCGGTAATCCGGATCAGAAACCGAACCATTCAGGTTGACCATCAATGACAAGTTGCCCCCAATCAGTTCTCCGGTCGCTTCCCCATCTTTGCCCATTTCCGCACTATTAAATTGATAGGAGATTGCTTCCCCGAATAGGGCCATTCTCAAAGTTTCCAAAGAAGGCTTGCTCCCATCCGGAATGGTTAGTGGCATTTGTCCGTGGATGGAACATAGGTTTAAAGTAGCTTGTAAATGGGCATGCAGTACCGTGATATCGCTGAAACCCACGATCCATTTCGGCGATTGTTTCAAACTGCTAAAATCCAGCCGGTCGATGATGCGAACAGTCCCATATCCGCCCCGTGCGGCAAAAATCGCTTTGATATTCTGGTCATCTAAAAACCGCTGCAAATCTTTGGCTCTTAATTCATCGGTCCCAGCAAATTGGTGATGAGCAGCGGTGACGGTATCTCCCAAAATCACCTCCAGCCCCCAACTTTCCAATAAACCTACGGCATCATCAATGCCATGAGGTAGTTTCTTTGCCGGACAGGTAATGGCTACTTTGTCGCCTTTTTTAAGATAGGGAGGGCAGATCATCATTTTTAAATTATCTTTGCAAATTACAAAATCAAGTAAAATAAGCGTGTCGAAAGCAGATAAATTTAAGCGATATACCATTACTGCGGCTTTGCCCTATGCCAATGGCCCGAAACACATCGGTCATTTGGCCGGTGCCTACATTCCAGCCGATCTGTATGTGCGTTATTTGCGCTTATCGGGTAAGGATGTTGCTTTTATTTGTGGCTCTGATGAGCACGGAACGGCCATCCCTAACCAGGCCATGAAAGAAGGCTCCACACCCCGGGCCATCATTGATAAATACCACCAGCTCAATAAAGAAAGTTTCGAAAAGCTGGGTATCTCTTTTGACATTTACCACCGTACCAGCGAAGCCATCCATCATGAAACTGCGCAGGATTTCTTCAGGGTGCTCGATAAAAAAGAGGTATTCACCATCGAAGAATCCGAACAATATTACGATGCCGAGGCAAACACCTTTCTCGCCGACCGTTACATTGTGGGCACCTGCCCCAAATGTAGTTTTGAAGGCGCATATGGTGATCAATGCGAAAAATGTGGTTCGGCGCTCAGCCCCAATGAACTGATCAATCCGAAATCTACCCTTACGGGAAATAAACCGGTGCTCAAGGCCACCAAACACTGGTACCTGCCCATGGACCGTTACGAAAACTGGCTCAAGGAATGGATCTTGAAGGGACACCAGCACGACTGGCGTGCCAATGTATACGGACAGTGTAAAAGCTGGATCGACGGCGGCCTGGCTGCCCGGGCCATTACCCGCGATTTGGATTGGGGCATTGATGTACCCGCCGAAGGTGCCGAAGGAAAAAAATTATACGTGTGGTTCGATGCCCCCATCGGCTACATTTCTGCGACTAAGCAATGGGCTTTAGATCAGGGCAAGGATTGGGAATTGTATTGGAAAGATGAAGAAACCAAGCTGGTTCACTTCATCGGTAAAGACAATATCGTATTCCACTGCATCATTTTCCCGATCATGCTGCATGCACATGGCGAATTCATTTTGCCCGATAATGTGCCGGCCAATGAATTCATGAACCTGGAAGGCGATAAAATGTCGACCTCCCGTGGATGGAGCATCGAGATGCACGAGTATTTGGAAGATTTTCCGGATAAGGTGGACGAATTGCGTTACTACCTCACCGCCATTGCCCCCGAAACCGCCGACAGTGAATTTACCTGGAAAGATTACCAGGCTCGGGTGAACAACGAATTGGTAGCCATTTTAGGCAACTTTGTGAACCGGGTGATGGTGCTGATGCACAAATATTTTGAGGGTAAGATTACCGGTATATCTTCAGGATTAAAGAATACCACCTTGAACTCAGAAATCGGGAAAGCCTACGATGAGTTGGGCGCCAGTTTCGAATCCTACAAATTCCGTCAGGCGCAACAAATCATGATGGAAGTGGCCCGATTGGGTAACCGCTACCTCACCGAACAAGAACCATGGAAAACCTTCAAAGACGATCCGGAAGCTACCCGTGAGGTTTTGCATGAATGCTTGTACATCATCGGCCATTTGGCCACGCTGATGCAGCCTTTCTTGCCAGGTACCGCCCAAAAGCTTTTCCGTATGCTCAACCTGAAAGAGGCCTATCAGTTTAATGAATCCTTTGCTTTTGAGGATGGACATATCCTGCAACAGCCAGAACTGCTTTTCCAAAAAATTGAAGACGAAACCATCGAGCAACAAATACAAAAACTAAACGCCAAAAAAGCAAGTATGGAACAAAATAATACGTCCGTGGAAATAAGTCCGGCCAAGCCGGCCATCAGCTATGATCAATTCTCCGGAATGGACATCCGCGTTGGCACCATTCTGGCAGCAGAAAAGGTGGCTAAAACTCAAAAGTTGTTAAAACTGACCATTGATACCGGCTTAGACCAGCGTACCGTAGTGTCGGGTATTGCCGAGCATTATGAGCCTGAAGCCATCATCGGTCAGCAGGTAAGTATTTTGGTGAACTTGGAGCCGAGAGAAATTAAAGGAATCCTTTCACAGGGCATGATACTGATGGCCGAAAATGCCGAAGGTAAATTGAGTTTTGTTAGCCCAACCGTAGCTATGAACAATGGAAGCACGGTAAGATAAATATTGGCCCCGTAGTTCAACGGATAGAATAGAAGTTTCCTAAACTTTAGATAGCAGTTCGATTCTGCTCGGGGCTACTAAAAATTAAAAACCGCCTTACTCTCCGGATTATCCAGTTTGGTACTCTTCCGTTCCCCGCCAACACTCACATGCAGCATGTTGATCTGCTCCTCATGCTCGGCAAAAAATAGGTCGTTTATAATATTCAACCTTTTCGCCGTTTTCACATTTTTCACCTCAAAATAACACCAGGTAGCCTCACTCTCCTGTTCATACCCAACAAATTGAAGGGCAACAGCCTTCCCATTCACATTAATTTGCAAATGTTGAGGAATATAACGGGCAATCAACCTTTCCAGCTCTCCTTTATCTTTGGGCTTCAGCACATCAATTTTACGACTGCTCAATTTGTTCAGGGCCAGTTCCAGGTCATCAGAAAAAACTCGACAGCTGATCTCCATCGATTGCGTTTTCGCATGATGCTTGATCTCTGTCACACTTACATAATAAGGATGCAGTAGCGCAACTAAAAAACTGAAAATTTGTAAGACCATAAATCAGAGATAATTTTTGACTTTGCAGTCGAAAACTTAATTTACAGCCAAATTACTAAAAAAAGCCCATGCAAGATTTTGCCTTGTATTTTCAGATCGGTAGCGCCCATATCCTCGATTGGCAAGCCTACGATCACCTCCTCTTTCTCCTGGCCCTATGTGCAAGCTATTTACTCAGCGACTGGAAAAAGGTCTTGCTCCTCATCACAGCCTTTACCATTGGGCACAGCATCACCCTGGCGCTCAGCGTTATTAATTGGATACATTTTCCATCTGCTTGGATCGAGTTGCTCATCCCTATAAGTATTGCCTTTACTGCAGTCTCCAATTTGATAGACCGTTCCACCCAAAAATGGCATCGCCTCGGTAGCTACCTCATTACTCTTTTCTTCGGTTTGATTCACGGATTAGGCTTTTCTAATTACCTAAAAAGCCTTTTAGGAACCGAAACCTCCATCCTACAGCCCCTCTTAGCCTTCAATCTTGGTTTGGAGTTTGGGCAAATAATAATTGTTATAACTATATTAGCTCTTGCACAAGTACTGGTAAGTCAGCTCAAGCTTCCACAAAAAACCTGGATTCTTTTGCTTTCCATCCTCAGTGTTGGCCTGGCCACCAAAATGATCATCGAACGTTTTCCGGCCATTTTGTAAATGAATAAATAGAAAAATGATGAATAAATTAATTCGAATTGCCTGCAGCTTAATGCTCATCAGCAGCACTTTGCTAGCACAAAATGAAAACAACCCGGGCTCTAACCACGGAAACAGGTTTGAGCAATTGGGTACCATGCTACAAACCCCTAACATGTACCGCTCCGCTTCGGGAGCACCAGGTCCGAGATATTGGCAGCAAAGAGCCGATTATGAGATCAATGTAGAACTCGACGATGCCAAACAACGCATCATTGGTTCAGAGCTGGTTACCTATTACAACAACTCGCCCGACCCACTTACCTACCTCTGGTTACAATTGGATGAAAACGAACACCATCCAAAATCAGATAAACAAGTGATCGAACCCAGCAGCATGCGTCAAAGAATGTCTTTGCAAGAATTGAATAACATCATAGGTCATCAGGAAGATTTAGGCGTAAAAATTGCCAAAGTAAACGATGCAAATGGCAATCCATTACGCTATACCATCAACCAAACCATGATGCGAATAGAATTGCCCAGAACCCTGCAACCCGGTGAAAAGTTCAAGTTCAAAGTAGATTGGTCTTATAACATTTCAGACCGTATGACCCGTGCTGGCCGCGGAGGGTATGAATACTTTGCAGAAGATGGCAACTATTTATACACCACCACCCAATGGTATCCACGCATGGCAGTCTATTCAGATTTCCAGGGATGGCAAAACAAGCAGTTCATCGGTTCAGGAGAATTTGCCCTCACCTTTGGCGATTTTAAGGTAAACATCACTGCCCCTTCCGATCATGTAATTGGTGCCACCGGCGAGTGCCAAAACTATGCCCAAGTACTGAGCCCTGCACAATATCGCCGCTGGCAACAAGCACAAAGTGCCACTGCACCCATAGAAGTAGTCACTTTAGACGAAGCTCAAAAAGCAATGAAGAGCAAATCTAAAAGCAAGAAAACATGGAGCTACTTTGCAGAAAATGTACGTGATTTTGCATTCGTAGCCTCACGCCGTTTAGTTTGGGATGCCATGGCAACCAATGTAGAGGGCAAAAAGGTGATGGCCATGTCCTATTATGGTCCCGAAGCCTACCCGCTTTACAATAAATATTCTACCAAAGTGGTGGCCCACACCGTAAAAACCTATTCAAAATACACCATCCCTTATTCTTACCCGGTAGCCATCTCTGTAGAAGCTGCCAACGGTATGGAATACCCGATGATTTGCTTCAACTATGGCCGTGCAGAAAAAGACGGCACCTATTCTGAAGCCATTAAATACGGTATGATTGGTGTGATCATCCATGAAGTAGGACACAACTTCTTCCCAATGATCGTGAACTCCGATGAGCGCCAGTGGACCTGGATGGACGAAGGCCTGAACACCTTTGTACAATACCTCACCGAGCAAGAATGGGATAATAATTACCCATCCAGCCGCGGACCGGCACACAAAATTGTAGATTACATGAAGTTGCCTAAAAATGAATTGGAACCCATCATGACCAATTCAGAGAACATCATCCGCTTTGGCCCTAACGCTTATGCCAAACCAGCTACTGCCTTAAATATTTTAAGAGAAACGGTAATGGGTCGCGATCTGTTCGACTATGCGTTCAAAGAATATGCTCGTCGCTGGGCCTTCCGTCACCCAAC
>JGI25921J50272_10000018_pt1 | contig 49296 bp, 65 predicted proteins | sample LauGreSu1BDMLBSD_2_FD_50272 | JGI IMG/M metagenome (IMG submission 50272) | reverse complement strand
TAGATACGAACCTCACGGTGAGTGGAGTCGTCAACAAAACATCAATCTCAACCGTTGGAACGACCGTCGTTACCGTGGGTCAGACGATTGCTGTGAAGTCAAACTCTACCGTAGACGGAGACAAGATTCGCGGTCCATACGCCGTGATTACACTCACTAATAGCCTAACCACTCCAGTGGAAGCATACGCATTCAACACGGTGTTCAACCGTTCGATGCTTCACAATGAATTAGTTAACTAATAGGTATCTTTGTATTATGAAGTCCAAGAAATCATACAAGAAGTATATTGGCGGAGGCGCAATCGGAGCTGGTATGCAAGCGGTTGCTGGTCTCGGCCAAGTCGCGTACGGCATCGCAGCCAATAAGAAGGCAAATAAGGAGCTAGAGCGCGTACGTGCATCGGCACCATCACTCGACACTCCGTCTGAATACTTCAAGGCTTACAAGGAGTCATACGACCAGAACATTATGAATCGCCAGATGGAGAACGTGAATCGTGCTCTGTCGGGTGGTACTCAGGCTCTGGGTGCGGCAGGTGGCCGTGCGCTGCTAGGTGGTCTTGGTGCACTAACCGAAGGCGCAGCACAACAACAGCAGTCCTTGGCCGATATGCAACAGCAGCGTCAGACTGCGGCTCTGTCTCAGTTGGCAGGCGCTCAGGAGGCCACTATGGGCCGCAAGGAAGGTCGCTACCAGCAGGAGCTTGGCTTCGCGCAGGCCGCTAAGGAAGCCGCGGTACAGAACATCGCAGGAGGTCTCAGTGCCATCGGAGGAGCTGGACTTTCTCTTGCAGCTAATATGCCTAAGAAGGCAGTTCCTACAGCCGCTAAGGGTGCTAAAGTAGAGAAGACCCCAGGTAAGTTCTCACACAAGGAAAACCCAATCGACATTATGAAGGATGGCGCTAAGATTGGTGAGATGACTGGCGGTGAATACATCTTCAACCCGAAGCAGATGAGCAACATCAAGAAGTTCACCTCCGCTGGAGACAAAGAGAAACTACACGCATACGTGAAGAGTTTAATTAAGAAGTTCGAAAAGTAATGGCTTTAAGCACCACAGTATTTAAGGTTCCCGAGTGGGCGGCACAGGGTGCTGCTATGGAGGCCCAAGCCGCTCAGAAGAGAAAGGAAGAGGCCGAGAAGCGTGAGAAGCTCACGTCTGCTATGGGTATTGACCAAAAGTTTGCTGAAAACCAGTATAAGCTGGTCGGTAAATACAAGGATGCATCACAGGCCGCATACAACGCCTGGAGAGAGTCTGCAATCGAATTTGAGACGAGCGGTTCTCAGGCTGCTAAGGCGAAGATGGATATGGCTCGTAATCAGTTCAACCAAGCGTTTGGAATCGGACTGAGTGCCTCAGCTACCGCAACCGATGAGCTGAACAAGATGAACTCTGCTAAGGGTGTTGGATACATTGATACCCCTGACACCGCCAAGCAGAAGTACAATCAGTTCGCCACTGGCACGATGGAGACCAAAATCGAGAACGGTATCGTTATGGTTAAGGACCCCGACGGCGCTATGGTCCCCCTGTCTCAGTCTGTGTACTTTCAGCAGGAGCAGAACCCATATAACTCGTTTATGCTGGATAAGGTTGACCCGAACATCAAGTTCGTCGACCCAGTGGCCGTAGCTCAGCAGGACGCTAAGAACATCTACAACCTAAGCGGTGTAAGAATCGACAACGGTCGTGGTGTTACGTACAACGCTAATGCTGCCGCAGAGAAGGGATTGGCTCAGCTTAAGATGCGTTACGATTCAGACCCAGAGGTCAAGCGTATGATTGCAACTCGCTGGTACGCTCAATCCAATGGACTTGACAAGAACCGCTTGGGATTTGCTGACTCAGCACAGGTGGACAACCTTATGAACACCGACCCTGCGTTTATGGAAGCAGCGCTTCAGGACTTCGAGAAGCAGTACGCTGACGCTATTAAGTCGCAGAAACCAGCCGCACAGGTTGCCGCACCCACGACTGGAGGAAGCAAGCCTACGCAGACTGAACTTGACGCTGCTGGTGTTCTACAGACCGCTAGTGTTGGAGTACAGAATCAGCGCGGCTCAGGCAAGAAAGTTTACGGTTCTTCGTTCTCGTTCGCCAACAAGCCAGTTAAGCTTACGGACGCTAGCGACCTGTTCATAACCGACGTTGTGATGGATTCGGCTGGTAACATCATCAACTATAAGCTATACAAAACTTCTAGTGGAGGTCTTGACAATACTCCTGGAGGAGACTGGTCAAACGCAAAGAAGGAAGAAGTTGTAGGCGGACTAATAACCAAGTCACAGATGGCTGGACTTAAGTCTGAGCTTATCTCTAGGGGTCTGTACGACAATATGAGAACTATCTCTGCGTCTGCGAAGCCAAACTACGGAGGTCTTCAGTCCGCTCTAGGCCAGTAATAGTTTAGTATATTTGCATATCGCAGATATACTATGCTATGAACGAAGAACTTAAGGCAATCCTAGAGAAGGCGTACGCCAGCGGAAAGTCATTAGACCAGATATCTAAGGCTATGAAGGACAACGGCTTCTCTAACGAGGACGTTGCGTTCGCATCGAGCTTTTACGACAGTAAAAAAAAAAGACCGACCGATGGGGAATCACGCTCCACTTCGGCTCAGGAGCCTACTTCTTCGGAGTCTGCAAAAACTAATCAGCTTGGTCAGACCGTAACCTGGGGACCTACTGGGTTCCGTCAAGGTGCTGGGGCTGGATTCCAAGGAGCTCAGGACCCTACTGAAGAAACCAAGAACGTCCGCAGAGACTGGATGAATCAACAGCGTGAGGAAGTTAGCGCTGAGTTAGCATCTAAGTTATCTGGAGTGAAGACTGCCGAAGACGTAGAGAAGCTACGTCCAGAGATTGAGAAGACATACGTTAAGTACAAGGAGTTTGACCTAGATAATCAAGCTCCTGATTCATTCTTCAATCAGGATGGTTCAGTAAACACTGCCGCCGCAACTGCCCTTGACTCAGACATAAAGTCTAGCATTCAGCGTTTTGCAGATGAACAGAAGAAAATAGCCGAGAATAGTGACGCTTTAACTAGAGGCGTTAACTCACTATATTCTGGCGTAACTGGATTCATCGATATGGCAGCTAAGTTGCCATACTATTTAGTTGGAGCCGACGCAGACAAGGCATTAGGAGGTAACATATTTGAGACGCAGAGTAGAGAGGCAGCAAAGAAGGTAGCCATAGAAAACTTCGCTGAGAAGTTCAATATGGGATACACTAAGGAGCAGATTGAGAAGGGGCCACTGAACGCAGCACTTAATGGAGACTTCAATATGCTTATGGTTGATATGGCCGACCAAGCAACCAATCTAGCGGTTGGGGCTATGGGGGGTGGAGCTGGTCTTGTTGCTCTCGGAGCTACTGCCGCTGGTAGTGCATTCAATGAAGTGTCTCAGGATGATAGATACACCGACATAGAAAAAGTTCTTTACGCTACAGGCGTAGGTCTTGCGGAGTATGCCACTGAAAAGATTTTCGCTTCTGACTTAAAGGCTGTACGTGCAATCTTTGGAAGCGCAGAGGATGTGGCTAGTATGTCTAAGAAGGATTTCGGTGATATGCTGTTCAGCAAGTTCCCTGCGTTAGCCCGCCAACCGCTTGAGGAAGGTATGGAAGAAGCTATTGTGGCAACTACTCAGGAAGTTCTACAGAAAGTATTAGCTGGAGATAAAGTTGACTATATGAACATCGCAGAGTCTGCGTTCGTAGGCTCCGCAATGGGTGGGGGAGTTGGCGCGATGCGTACTGCAATCAATGGTCCTTCTGCCCTATTGCAGACTCCAATCTTCAAGGACAGAATTGAAATCCGAAATAAGATTTCTGAAATCAACGACCTACTAAGTGACCCATCAGTTTCAGACACGGAGAAGGAATTACTGAAGACTCGTCTGAACGATTACGTAGCTAAAGAAAAGAAGATTCAGAAGGACGCTGAGGCTCACTATTCGAGTTACTCAGAGGAGGACTTAAAACAAACCGTTAAGCTCAATCAGACCATATCTAATGGTATGAAGGAGTACAACACGTTAACCAGCACGGAAGCAAAGGCGCAGCTTGTTACCGACATCAAGAGTGCGTTCGCTGAGAAAGCTAAAATCGAACAGAAGTATGATAGCCAAGCGCAACAACAAGTACCAGGTACTGTCGTCGAAGGGCAAGCCGTTGAGCAAGCCCAACCTGTCGAAGGAGCAGGCACTCAAGAGACTCAGACAGGTGGAGTTCTTCAAACACCTCAAGAAGTAACAGCCACCGTAGAGAGGGACTTAGGTCCCAAGGTTAGAAGCGTTAAAATCAACGCGGACACCGTCAACAAATCAGTTGACTTTTTGACCGATTACGTCAACTCAAAGGCTGACGATTTCTTTGCGCTGACTGGCACCACTAAGCAGGATGCAATCAACGGAATCGAGTCAATCAAGAATGTAGTTGATTCGTTCTCTAAGACCAACAAAAACGTGCGCCTTGTGGCTCACAACAGCGCTGAGTCGTTCAAGTCTGCCACTGGCGAGGATAACGTGTCTAGAGGTATGCACATCCAACGCGATGGCGATGCTAATGAGATTCACATCTTCGTTCCAGCGGTTGCTTCTAACACGGTATATCACGAGGCAATCCACGAGGTAGCACCAGAGATTCTCGGCATCAAGGGAACTAAGAAGCTTGCTAGCGCACTACGCGATGCCATCGTACAGGACAAGGCCCTGACTCAGTATATGGGTGACTTCATCAGCAAGTATTCTGGAGCTAGCGCCGCAGAGCTTGACGATGAGTTCACCACTGAGCTCGCATCACTAATCGCATCGAATCAGATTGAGGTTAGCGTGAAGCGTTCACTCGCGACTAAGTTCCTCGAGACGTTGAATAAGGCCCTAGGTACCAAGTTTAGCGTACAACCCACGTCAGCACAACTGATTGACGCTATGAACTCCATCGCTAACGCACTTGGGGCTGGTGAAGCCATCAGTACGGAGGATATGGAGACTGGCGACGTAGTCGCTAGAGGTGTGTACAAGGGAGGCCCAACCAAGCGCAAGCAGTCGTTTATGGATGCCGATATCTCATTCGAAGGTATTGAACTACCGAAGAACGTAGAGGTAGTATCTAATCCTACCAAGACGAGTATGGACGATGCGCTCGAGCGTTCTGGTAATGGATTCGTTCTCATTAACTCAGACGGAACGGCCCTGAGACATACTGAGGAAGGATTGGATGTTTACGGTGGATTCGGGTACTCGTTCATCAAGCAGAACGTAGAGGATAAGATTGGATTCGCGGCATCATCAGACAACAAAGTATCTGAGCTCGGAGACCTTCTCGCTAGGGTAGCAGAAGAGCGTGATACTATGAACCCAGAGCACAAGGGTAAGCCAGTGGCTGTATTCGTTATGATTCAGAGCCCAGGCGCTGCGTTCGGAAACTCATACGGCGCTAAATACCTTGCTGACTCTATCTCCGCAACAATCAATTCTGGTGTAATCACACAGGATGAGTTTAAGACATCATTTAACGAGTTCATCCAGAAGGAGGTAGACAGAATCAACAACCTTACGGCTAAGTCTGAAGGCACTGAAGGATACGAGAATAAGAAGCGTGATAACGACAAACAAGTAGACAAGATAAAGTCAATCGGTGATGCTGTGATGAACAATGACTTCACCACTAAGGAGGGTCACGATGCGTTGCAGAATCTAGTCGCGTCTAACGATAAGATTGACTTCAAGACTCGCAGGTCATTCCTCGAGTCATTCTTCCCTGGCGTAAAGAAGGTCACTGGTGCAGGTGCGGCAGCTAGAAACGCAATGTTCGAGGCTGGTAGAACCACCGTAGCATTCTTCAATGAGTACGTAGATAAGAACATCGTAGACAACCTGTCATCTAAGGGGAAATATGGTGATGGTGGATACGCAATCAGTGGGTTTTTCGTGAACGACCCGTATATGGGCGGTAAAGAGTACAGCAAATTAGGTAAGGCTGGAACATTCAAGCACCCACAGTTCAATAGTAAGTTCCACGGTGAGGACCCGTTCCTTCTGGATGGAAAGTACTACGTTAACGAAATCTTTGAGCCTCAGCAGTTTATGTCTGCCGCAGGTAAGCCTACCAGTGTAGCAACATCAGTGGCTGGCTCTATGTACGTAAGCTCAGCTAAGTCTAAGAAGAGCAAAAGAACCGCAGAGGAGCAGGCTCAGGCAATCGCTCAAATCAGAAAGAATGCTAAGGAGGCTCCACTAAAGGCAGCGAAGGAAGGCGAGAACACAGCCGCACTCAAGAAGCGCTATCAGCGAGTACAGAAGTCAGACCTTAACTCATACAACGCATTCACCTCAATCTATGAGTCGCTGAGCAACGAGCCTAAGTCTAATATGCGCTTCAACCTCGAATACACCGACGTTGTAACCAATGACTCCGACGTGAGCTCTGGACGCTACATCAAGTTCAAGGGAGCGAATGCCAACACGAGAGACATCAGAACCTTCGAGATTCGCTTCGCTGACCACACTAAGGTGAAGGGTAGCGAGGACGCTAAACTGTTCACCGACGACGGATACAGAATTGACAGAGTAAGCAAGGTGCACTACCTAAACGCTTGGAGTCCATCTACGTACGTAAAGGCAGTTGAGGTCCTTAGAGCGTTTGGATTCACCATCAGCAACGAAGCTCTGAAGAAAGGAACAAGCCGACTACAAGCTGGAGGCTCAGCTTACGATTACCTTAAGAGTGTATCTGAATTACAGAACGGACGTTTCGTTCCGAAAATCTCTGAGGAAGAGTTCGTAGATATTATGGGTCAGCTCGGATATTCCGACTATTCATCAAGAGAGGTCTACAATGACTTCCTTGACGGTGGTATGGGAGCCAAGAAGGGCAAGCCAAACATCGACAATGTATACAAGCAGTTTGAGGATAGAGTATACGCCGAGCCCTGGTACCGTGAGGTGTTCAAGCTCAAGAATATCATCAACAAACTGTTCGACAGACAATCAAACATTAAGAAGGCAATCCTTGACGCTAGAATTGAAGGAGCTTACGACTTCTTAGTGAACAAGGCTGGTGCCAGCGCGAGAGCTAAGTACTCAGTAAACAAGGCGGACAGAAAGATATTCGGCGGACTGAATTCTGAGACTATCAAAGACCTCAACAAGATTATCTTCCTGCGTCGTGTAATTGAGATTGACCAATCGTTTGACGACAGAAGGGCTGTAATCACCGAGCAGTTGGCTGAGGCTAAGCGTGATATGGATTACGCGGCGTACAGGTTATCATCATTGGCCAGCAACGTAAGCGTAGACAAGAAGGAAAAAGCGAAGAAGGAGCTTGAGACGGCAACTGCCGAGTTCAACCGCTTGCAATCAATGCTCGACGAAACCGTTAGACCTAAGCACACCGCTGACAAGAAGAACAATGCGATGTTCGACAAGGAGAGCGCAATCGAAGAGCTTCAGCGTATGTCTAAGGAAGTAAACGATTTCGAAGGACTTAACAAGCGTGCTGACGCATACTTCGCTGAATTCAAGAGCATCCTGAACGACATCTACAAGAACGGTCTAATCACTAAGGAGCTGTACGACAAGATTAAAGACTTCGATTACTCACCTCGTGTATTCCTCAATCACGCGTTTGACTTCGGAGATAACGACGTAGCCGTCAGAGATTACGGTCTCAGTGGCGACCAGATTAAGGCAATCAGAGAGGGTAGTGCTGACGATACGATTATGGACTCTAGATTCTTGCTGGCCGCGTATGCTGCTTCGGCATCGTCTAGAATTATGAAAAACCGTGCTAATAAGGCTTTATTCAAGGCATCACTAGACGCTGATAATAAGGAGTGGATAAAGCCACAGAACCCAGACGGTAGCCCATCGGTTGGGTTTGAGACTGTATATTTCTACGAGAACGGTGAGCAGGTTAAGTTCCAGCTACGCACCGACCTAAAACGTGAGTTAGACGGAGCGAATAGGCTGTTCGACTTGGGTCCCGTAGGCAACAAGTGGGTGAGTTACTTGTCTGGTTCTGCATTGTTGAAACTGCTTGCAACCAGAGCGAACCCGTTGTTCGTCGTAAGGAACTTCCCTCGTGACTTCGGTCACATCCTATTCTTCACTGACATCTACGACAATCAGAATATCTACCTCGCGTCATACAATCTGATGAGAGACTTCTTTAAGGGTAGACGCTCGTTCAAGAAGGACGACCAGGACTTCCAGGATTACATCGAGATGGGTGGAGGTATGGACTTCCTATCAACCGACGGAAGACCAGGCTCACTTAAGGCGGACAAGGGTAGAATTGACAAGTTCGTAGATAAAATGTCTAGCATCGGTGAGGTATCCGAGGTGGCGTTCCGAGTTGCGGTATACAAGCGCACTAAGGACGACGCTGTAGCCGAGTACGAGAAGAAGTACGGTGAGAAGCCTACAGGTGAAGACTTAGACCTAATCAAGGCTAAGGCGGTAGCTAAGGCTCGCTCAATCATCGACTTCGCACAGGGCGGTAACCTAACCAAGGGCCTTGAGGTTATTAAGCCGTACATCAATTCAGCATTCCAAGGCTTCAGAGTGTCTGCGGCTTACATCAAGAACAACCCGAAGAAGTTCGCTAGCAAGTTCCTTCAGGCGCAGGCTGGTATGCTTGCCTTGGCTATGGCTAACGCACTCATCGGTGGTGACGACTATGAGGATATCCCAGACGAGGTTAAGCTCAAATACTTCATCATCTTCACTGGTCTGACATACTTAGACGAGAAAGGTGTCGAGCGTAGGGCTTACATCAGAATCGCCAAGCCTCAGCAGATGGTGCCGTTCTTTGCGCTGATGGATATTGCAAACGGTTATGCACTGTCTTCAATTCTAGGCAAGGAATACCGTCCGTCTGATGACTTGATTGAGTACGCAACGAAGGGTGTGGCTAACGCGTTGCCTACTGGAGCGTCGCTGTCGGAGATTACCTCATCGATTCCATTCCTGAGTATGTCTATGACGTACCTCACGAACTATGACCTATTCAGAGACCGTGCGGTTACGATGGACTTCAACGAGGTTCTACCGATGGATGAGGGTATCAATGACCCCAACGTAGAACGATTCTACAAGGTAATCGGTAAGGTGTTCGGTGAGACTCAGGAACTAGTTACGGGCGAAAAGAGCGGTCTGTCTCCAGCACGTATGAAGGCTTCAGTTGAGAAGGTAATCACAAGCCCTAACTCGTCACTCGTTGTGGGTGCGGCGTATGGACTGCTTGACATTATCACATCGGTTGTACCGCTCGACAATGAGCTATCGTCGCAAGAGAGAAAGTCTTCAACCGAGAAGATTGTTGGTGCACTATCTAAGAGCGGAATTACGGTAAGTAAGGCCGTATGGGGAGAGACTAATCCTGACTGGAAGATTTACAACCAGAAGGAGGAGCTTATGAAGATAGACCAAGAGTCTGGTAGCAAGCGTATGAAAATTAGCGACGCTGCTAAGGAGCTCGGACGTGAATACTTCAAGGCTAAGACCGAGGAGGAAAAACAAGCCATTATTGACGAAGCCAAGAAGAAAGCATCTGAGATAGCGGAGGAGAACAAGGTAGACGGTATGTACTTCAAGGATTCGTTCCTAACGGCTGCCAAGAAGCGTTCAGCTACTCAGAACACCAACGAAATCATCTACTCTACCGATGAGGAGTCTCGCGCTAAGAAGGTGTACCTGCTGTACGGAGATATGACCGATGAGGAACTACTCGAGGTTAGAAAGCAGATTTACAACGAGTCTGGATACAAACTGAGCGCTAAGTTCAAGTACGAGTACGACAGATTACGCAAAGAAAAAATGAAGTAAATTTGCTTATGTTCAACAAGTTATGTTTGATTTGTCTATCAGTCCTCTTGCTCAGTGGATGCTCAGCAGAATGGCACTTAAAGAAGGCCATCCAGAAGGACCCCTCGATGTTGAAGCCCACGGTTGTTACGATATGGGATACGATTGTGACTCCGCCGATTTATGTGGTTGATACCGTAGGCATCCCAGCCGAGGGTGACTCTTCAGTGATTGACAACGACACCGTACAAGTGGTCATCACTAAGTTTCAAGACAAACTCATCGTAAAGACTAAGGTCAAGGAGGTTCCGTACCCAGTGTCTGTGCAGGCCGAGTGCCCGCCTCAGGTTGTACAACCCGAAGGTAAAGGCTCCAAGATTAAGGACTTCCTGTTGATTTTCTTGTCGCTATCCCTAGCGATTATGATGTTCATCTATAGATTCGGTAAGTAACTATGGCCAAGCTAAAAGCTCAGACGGCTGCGGTATTCCAAGCCAAGCCCAAAAAGAAGCGTCCAGGAGTGCACGCTAAGAATAAAAACTCAGTGCTCAAATCCTCTAAGTTATACAGGAAGCCGAGCCGTGGGCAGGGCTAATAGGAAGCACGAAGAGCCCCTATATGAGGGGCCAGTCCGTTATTGTTCCGTTAAACCTGTAGAGTGTCGCTCTAACTGCTCAGGAACCTGTAATGAAGCTAACCACCCGCTCCCAAAAGGTCGGTGAGTTTACTTCTTCCTCGAACTCCTGCTTCTTCTTCTTGCGCCATTCTCTAGAGAACTCGGCGTAGCAGAACTTGCACGTTGAGTGACGTATTCCTTCCTCTTTATTCTTCCAAGCGAAGAACTCGTTGCGGTGTTCCTGCTTACATTTATTGCACTTCTTCATAGTATCACAAAGATACGAAACGTAGTCCAATAAATAGTACCCCCAACAGGAATCGAACCTGTAACCTACGCATTAGAAGTGCGTTGCTCTATCCAGTTGAGCTATGGGGGCATACTCGTCTTTCCGAGTGGTCAGTCTTTGATATCCTTATTGCCGAATGGGTCAACTAGCCTTAGTTTGTAAGCAATTTGCCCAATTAAGGGAGGATACCCTTCACTCCCGAAGACATCCGAGAGGCTATGAAACACAAACCAGGCACTATTTTTCGTCTTCGAACTCTGGGTAATGCTCGCCAGTGTTGCCGTTCTGACCGATGATATCCATCCGTCGGTTCAGCTCCTCCTCTTCGCTCTCCCAGTCGAAGTCTCTATCGTAATTACTGCACGGACTAGCCATCGCAACTGACACAGTCAGGATTCATAGCTTTCACTGCAATATCTCCACGGAGCACGGACTCAGTACGCATATAGTATAGCGTCTTGATTCCCTGATTCCAAGCCTCCATATGGACTTGGTTAATCCACTTCGGTGTGGCCTCCATCGGGAACGCCAGGTTCAAAGAAACCGATTGGTCAATGTACTGCTGACGGATGCCCGCTTGGTTCACTAGGTCCAACTGATTGATTTCCTTGAAGGTCTTGTACACATCCTTCACCGATACTGGGTCAACCATCGGGTCGAGTTCGTCCTTACTTACGAGCTTGCCCTTCTGGTAGTACCAATCGTCAAGTGCGTTGATGTTCTGCACCGAACCACCGTCCGCGAGTATCTGGTCCCAAGTCTCCTTGTTGTTGATACCAATTCGACGGAGTACCTTCTCAAGCGTAGGATTCTTTCTGATGAACGTACCCTTAGCCGACTGCTCCGTGAACACGTTGGCCGCCCAAGGCTCGATACCAGCGCTTACGTTGCCGCTCAGCTTTGAGTTAGATACGGTCGGTGCGATAGCTCGCAGGTGAGTGTTACGCACTCCGAATCCACGACACCATAGTGGCTCACCGAACATCTTAGCCATATCACGGCTGGCACGTTCTGATTCCATCTTGATGTGTGAGAAGATGCGACGCGTCTCAATCTGCGCCTGCAAGCCCTCGAATGGGATTCCACGTTGCTGCAAGTAGGTGTGCCATCCAAGTACGCCCAGGCCAAGTGCCCGTCCCTTTTCAGCGGAGCGAACCGAATTTTCGAAGCCCTTCATATTCTTGGCTTTCTGGATGAACTCCTCAAGCACGCCGTCTAGAAACAACGTGGAGTAGTATACAACGTCTGTGTCCTTCCACTCGTCGAACTTGGCGAGGTTGAGTGATGATAGACAGCAAACGAAACTGTGTGACTCGTCAGTGTACAGCGTAATCTCAGAGCAGATGTTGGTCATAAAGACCTTCAAACCGTTGTGCTTGTACATCTCTGGGTTCTGCTTGTTCACGTTACCGCGGAACATAATGTACGGCTCACCTGTAGCCTTACGCTTCTGTAGGACCTTAGCCCAACGCTTGCGAGCCTCGTCGTCACCGTCCTGTAGTTTACGCATAAACTTGTCCGATACGATTACGCACTGGTGCAGATTCAGACACTGGCGGTTCACGTCGCCCTTGGGCTCACGGATTTCAATCCACTCCCAGAAGTCATCGTGCTCGATGCTCAGGTTCACCGATGCCGCACCACGGCGCACGTTGCCCTGTGACGTGGCGAGAATCGTTGAGTCATAGATTTTGCAGAATGGAACCACACCGTCGGTCGTACCGTTGCTGTTGGAGATTGGTGAGCCAGCGGGACGGAGCATATTGACTCCGATGCCGACACCGCCTCCGTGCTTAGCCAGCAACATAGTCTCGAGATTCTTCATTCCGATGTCGTGGATGCTGTCACCAACGTCCACACCGAAACAAGAGATAGGCAGTCCACGGTCTGTTCCCATATTAGCCAATACGGGCGTGGCCAGACCGAGCCAGTTGTTCCAGATGTACTCATAGAACTTGGGTGCGAGTTCGGGCTTATTCAAGCGGTTGGCCGCTGCCCTTGCAACTCTGAGGTATGCGTCGCGAGGTTTCTCGTCGTTGATTAGATAACCACGAGAGATTGTCTTGACGTACTCCTCCGTATTGCCCCACTCGGGGAAGTCTACTCCGACCTCCCATCCTAGGTGCTCTGCGAAATTCTTAGACATTTTCGATTTGAGATTTGATGTTAGACTTGACGCGATTATACCGCTTGCGGAATCCAGCGTTGGTTTCAATCTGATTCTGGATAACCTTAGACGTTGTGGATATAGTCGAATGGTCTCTATTGACCAGCATACCGATATCCTCAAGCGTCATAGACGAGTGTTCACGCATAAGCTGGGTAAACACCTGGCGTGCTTCACGGATGTTTGCCATACGAGTTGAGCTGTTCATTTGGGCGGCGGTTACACCGTACTCTCCCTTGACCTCGCGAAATACGATGGCCGCAATAATGTTGTTGTTCATAGAATTAGTTTTTACCAGATATCTTCAAAGTCTTCACCTTCGTTGGCTTTCGAATAGTCCGTGGGTCGGATAGCGAAGAAGTCAGTGTGCGTGTGTCCACCCGTGAGATGGTAGAACCAGTCAAGCTCAGCGGCCTTCTTGTTATCGAACTCAAAGATACTTTCGTACCCCAACTCCTGCAACTTTTCGTTTGCTCTTTTCTTGATGAACTCCTTAAGGTCGTCCGCCTTTAGGTTCTCAAGGTCGCCCATCTCGAACATCTTATCGATGAACTTAGCCTCCATCTCAACCGCTACACGTGCGGCCTCCTCGACCTGCTTACGCACCTGTTGGCGGATGGTTGGGAACTCCTCACATAGGTGATTGAATAGGGCGCAACCCATCTTAGAGTGCAACGATTCGTCACGTACGCTCCACTTCATCTGCTGACCGATACCCTTCAGCAGGTTACGCATCTGGAATGAGTAGAGCACAGCGAACGACGAGTACAGGGACACACCCTCTGCGAACGCGGAGAACACAGCGATTGAGCGAGCCACGTCCTCACGGCATTTCGGGCATACCGCCAGCATATTGTGGTCGTATCCAGCCTTGGTGTTGACTAGATTCTCAAAGCGAGCTGCAGTTGACGGCTCGTGAAGGAACGCCTCGAAGTCCTCAAGACCGAGTGTTTCGTTCAGGTAGCTGTATGCTGCGGCGTGGATTGTCTCCTGTGAGCCGAACATCATAGCCATCTGCTTAATCTCGTGCTTGGGAAACCATCTTGTTACCATCGTCGTCCAGTAGTCGCCAACGGCCGTCTCCGTCTGCGCGAAGCCTAGTAGGATATTGCCCACGAGATTGCGTTCACTATCACTAAGATTCTCGCGGAAGTCCTTCACGTCGTTCTGCATTGATATCTCCGTATGGAGCCAGAAAGCTTGAGCCTGCTTGAGCCAGCCCTCGGTGTAATATATTGGATATTCGAATGGTTTGTAGGGGATGCGTTCTTCAAATAGCATAGCCTCTGGTTTTTACGTTAGACAAAAAAGGGCCACACGAAGTGACCCAAAAGGAGTGCGAATATATATATCTATATCCTAATCAAGCAAGTCAGAAATGTCCACTCCAAGTGACAAATCGTAGTAGCCGACATCCTTCGATACAAAGTTCTTGTTTCGGAATTCAGTCGTCTTGGGCATACCTTTCTTAGACCAGGATGGCTCTGGTATCTCGTCGAGTCTGAATGCCCATACCCCCTCAGGAGTCGAGTTTATGTATACTGGCCTATAGCCGAATACCTTAGCTCGCTCCATAAGTGCCTCGTACTTAATCTTCTCTATGACTAGGTTGTCGTAGTGAGTGTACCTACACTTCAGCTCTATGTCCATCTGATGCTTCTCTGAGTAGCAGTCATACTTAGACATAGCGAATTCGCTCTCCTTAAGGTCTGGAATAATCCGTTCCTTAAGCGCATTGAAGAGCTCCTTCTCTCCTTTAAATGTTCGTCTCATTGAATTCCTTGCAGGATGCCTTAATTCCGTCTAACTCTGCCTTCACCTTTAGTGTGAAGTTGGAGCAAAGATGGCGAACTAAGTCTTCTTTCTCGATTGCATTACCCGCATAATCGTGCAACGCTTCGTAAAGAATTGTTGTCTCCTGTTGGATACGATAGGTCGTAGAGAAATAGAACTGCGACAGTGTCTTATTGTCCATTTGAAATAATACTTATAGCCTCGTCTACTTGGCGCTGATTCTTAACTAGGAACACCTTGTAGTCGGACATATTGTTATCAGTCAACCATTTCAAGAACAGCTTCCATCGTATATGGAATGTATGCTGTGACGGTACGAAGCCCTTAGTTTCGATATAGAACTTACTGCTGTGAGAGATAAAGTCTGGCGTGTAGGTGATGGGGAGTTGCTTCCTCATACCTACGTGAACTAGTTCCTTCTTCTTAAGCATAGACTTATAGTACTGTCTAACAGGGGCGAAGGAGGGAAGAAGCGTTATTGACTCACCCTCGTATTCAAATTGAATTCCTTTAGATTTGAGTGAGGTATAGCAATATGACTCGAGTGTTGACGCGAACGTGATTCCGTCAATAGTCTTCTTCTTACTCCTAACTGCGCCTGTTTTCTTTCGTGGCATTCTCAAATGTACATCTAGAATGCGTCGTCTAGTGTAGGTAGTTGAATAATCGTAGTCTGGACTGGTTCTAAAGACAATGGTTCAAACATCTTCTGAGCGCTTGACGCTAAGTAGAACGTAGAGCCGTTACCGCTCATCTCAAAGAGAATCGGTTCGTCTATAGATGTGGGAGTACCACCAGTCTCAGTCTCACGAATCTTACGAACGTGAAACTCAACCGTTCGACGTCTGTCGTGTTCAGGGTGCTGAATCTTCCTGTGAAAAGTAAGGAAGTCATCGGCCCTGTTTACGAACTTACCGCCACCCTCGGTCTGCTCAGCGAACGGTGCGATGGGTAATCCATCGTCTCCCTTCATACGCTGTGCCTCCGTGACTGCGTGTGTGTTCAGCCATACCGCTATGTTCTTAGCGTTGGAGAACGTGAGCATCTCGCTCGTGGCCTCATAGTCATACTCGTGAGGTCCGAGGTTAATGTTCGTACCGAGGTCCCTACGCAGTGAGTTGTATGGGTCAATAAACAATCCATCAAGCGGTTGGTTCTTCATCAGCTTCTCAGCGAAGATTAGGATATCAGAGAACGAATACACGGACTTGTTGTCGATGAAGGTGAAGTGTTCGTTCACCCACTCGAACGCACGCTTACGTTCCTGATAGCTCATATCCCTGATTGGCCTTCCCATAGCGAACGTCATAAGCTTCATCTTCTGTGATGCCGTCTTATTCTCGCTCGTATACATAAGCCACTTCCATCCGTGACGCATTGCCGATGCTACCTGTAGGTACATAGCGAACGTCGTCTTACCGATGTTGGAGTGTCCGTTGATGATGGTGAAGTTCCGCTTGAATCTGAAGTGCTCGTCGAGCCTACTGACTCCAGTATCTAGACCCATCTGAATCCTACCCTCTGCGAAGTCAGTAATCCACCTGAAGTCCTCGTCGTCGGATGAGATGAAGGACATATCGCCGTCGTTGATTCGCATCTCACGCTCGACCTTATTACGCTCCTCCATCATCTGCTTGATGGGCATAAGTTTACCCATCTCGATTCCGTCCTCGATAGCCTTCTTAGCGTTGTCTACTGAGTCGATGTCTCGACGCTCAATCTCACGAAGCAGGATTCGTTTTACCTCGTCCTCCTCCATCATACCAGCGGCGATGTATCCACCACACAGCCTAGCGGCTCGCACTAGCTTGGCGTGCTTCTCTCCGTCCTCAGCCTTACGAATCATCCGAGCTGCGATGTTCAACTGCTCGTAATCCGTAAACTTAGCCTTGGATGTCTTGACCACCTGATTCTCTGCGAACTCGGTTATCATATTGCCGAACACCTTAGCGTTCGGGTTGAAGATTAGCTCTGGGTCGTATGAGTCGAACGAAGCACGAGACTCGTTGACGCTAGTGCCGTCGATGATAATCCCGTACTTGTTCTCGTAATACTTAGCGAACGCGCGATAGTGGTCGCGGTGACGCTCAGGGTTGCTGATTTGAATTACAACCTTAACACCACGGCCGCTAGGCGACGTGTAGCATATGGTTGTGAACTCATCGAAGGTTAGGACCTTCTTGGTCTCCTCGGGGTCTACATCATCTATGTCGATGACTACAAGACCTGAGTGCTCGACCAGTGAGCCGTCGTTCCGCTCAGAAAAAACCCCAGACCACAAAGTGACTGGGAGTCTTTTCTTGTTGGCGGCTACGTCCTCACCGTTCCTAATCTTCGATACCAGGCCAAGTGTATCCTCCTTGGGCGATGTTATCAGTTGGATTGCTTGTCCAACTGCTATATGTAGTGGTTCCTCGGGCCTCAGAATACTCTTGAACCTTGTGACTTTCCTCTGTAAAATGTCCTGCTGCATCTTTTAGCGCGATGTTTAATAGAATTAAATAGCCGATAAGGTCATCAATGGTATCCACTGTGTCTACATTGAGCCCTCTGTTCTTAATACGCATCAGCTTATCGTCGATTCGGGAGCAGAGGTTATCTACCGCTGAGCCCTTGGCGAATACGTTAGCTGGCTTGAGTGCGCTGTCACCGTATGAAGCGTTCTTCCTTAGTAGGAGTTCCTTCACGCGGTCTGCTTCCTGTGTTATCTTATCTCTAGAATTCATCGTAGTATTTGTTGTTATCGTATTCTTCACCTACCATATATACCCAGGCTTCTGTGTCGCTGTTGAACACTGACTCCTCAGGCGTTACGGTAATCTTCTCGCGCTTGTAGTAGATGGGGTGTCCCTCCAATCGGTCGAGTGCGGCTAGCGTGGTGTCATCAACGTAGTACAACTCAAGTAGGACGTGCTTGCCGTTCTCTGAGGAGCCCTTGATTACGTAGGGGAGTGAAATCACACACATACGCATCGGCTCCTTAGTGCGAGCGGTTCCCATATAGATTGAGTCGCGCAGGTAGATGTTGTTACCGCGCCCCATCTTCAGTGTGCCGTACACAGCGACGAGGTGGCGCTTCTCTTGCTTGTCGACGACTTGCTGGCTATCGCCTGGGTCGTCCCAGTATAGAAACTCATTCATAGGATAATTCAATTTTGATGTGTTCGACGAATTGGTTTAGTCTGTCGATGAACTTGGGTGTGACGATGGCGTTCCTGTTTATCACATTCGTAACCAACGTACGGCTCAGTCTGAGGTTCTTGGCGATTGCCGTCTGGCTCACGCCGATGTTCTCGGTGAGCACCCTAAGCATCTCAAGGGCTTCGTCTTCGTTATTTATTTGAGGCATAACCTACAATCTTTTTTTCTAAAACTTTAGTGATTACAAATGACTTGTCTCCCTTATAGTTTGAACCGAACAACCGCTCGCGTAAACTGTCTGCGGTCTTGCTGTCGTACATCATAATGCCTGCTGGTGTGTCGTGTTTGGATACCGCCCACTCCTTCCTAGAATGATTGAGCTTCCCCTTCTTGAACGAGACCTCTATTTCTAGAAAATAAATCGGATGCATTAGTGAACTCCATTTCGGTTTTACGCTTGATAATAGTAGCCAGTCTACTGGCGGCAATGAACCACTTGTCGTGCATAGCACCGAGCAGTTCGTTTGAGTCCACCAGCACTACGTTGTTGCCCTTCTTCTCGGGGATTACAATGACGCAGAACTTGAAGTGTTCCGTGTTGGGCATAGTGTCAAGCTCGATGTCCTGACCTGATACCTTACCGAACACTATCTGTGTTGACATACTACCAGTCCTCGATGTGTGTGTGAAGAAGCGGGGCTGAGCGTTTAACAGCTCAAGACCCCACTCAAAACACAGCAACGCTGCGATTGCTCTCTCCATTAGAACGGCAAATCGTCTGCGCTAGGCATCGGCGCTTTGCTGGCCGCGGCGTTAGCCTTACGAGCGGCTGTCTCTTGTGGAGACTCGATTACGCTGTATGGCTTCTTCGGGTCACGACCCTGCTTGATTAGAATCTTAACCTTACCAGACTCCTCGTTGATGTAACGAGCGGCCTCAGCTAGTTCAGCAGCGGTCAGGTAAAGAGTGTATCCATTGAATTCTCCTTTGTACTCATTGTACCAGGTACTACCGAAGTAGTTGGGTTTTGCTTTGTCTTGCATCGCAGTATTGAATTAAAGTTCTCCGTAAATCACATATTGATTGAGGTCCTCGCCGTTGATGAAGAAACGAATGTAATCATTCGCTGCGCTCTCCACCAACCGCTTGCCTCTGTTAAAGAAGTCCTCCGACACGGAGAAAACGCCGATGTCCTTCTTTATCTTATCCACCACGATGAACTTGAAGTTCTCGTATGGCACGTCAAACAACGTACAGTAGATGTACGCCTGGGCTGCATATCCATATTTCTTAGCACTGAAGTAAAAGTCATCGATGTTCGATGTCGTCTTCAGGTCAAAGATGTAGGGCATACCCTTCTTCTTGATATCGGCCTTAGCACGGAACGGTAGCCCGTGTAGCAGACCAATCTCTGGGAGCTCATAGTCAGCGTCAGATAACGCCTCCCGTACGAAGTTGTTCTTCATCAGGGCATCGACAACATAGTAGCAGTTGTCGTAGTCCTTACGAAGCAGTAGCTTCTTACCTGTCTCCTCATACTCCAACACCGCATTCTTCCAAATGTTAGTGTTCTTTGAGGCACACTCCACAGGGACGAAGTTGCCCTCCAGGTGTGGCTCCAGTAGCAGGGTGTGGATGAGGTTGCCTGCAACCAGTGCAGTAACGTCCCCATCCTCCCCATACTTAAGATAACGAGCATACTCACGCGGAGAGTCGTTAATCTTCTTCAGCGACGAGGAAGACAATGCTGCCTTCCCTAGATATCCATAGTAGAAATCGTCGTCGGTCATCGCGGCTAGCAGGTCCTCCCTGAGCCACGTCGTTCCATCCAGAAGTTGGATTTCCATTACTTCTTGACGAACTTGGCGATTGCTCCCTTCTGGGCGTCCGTGAACTGGTCGCCGTACTTAGAGAGAATCTTCTCCAGGCCCGAGGTCGTTCCGTCCTTCTTCATAAAGTCAATGGCTGACTGAAAGACGCTGTTCTTCGGTATGGAAACTTTTTGCGTCGCGGATGCAGGAGCGTCCTGCTTGGCGATGGCCATAGCCACCTCGTTAGACGAAGCGATTGATGTCTCGATTCCGATACCAAGCATCGCTAGTGCACGACCTACGGCTGAAGTCTCGCAGTTCTCAACGTATGATGTCTTGTTAATCATAGATGACGTGCGGTCCTCCTGTGCGTGAGCGCTTGAAATCACTCGCCCGTTGTTGTCTCGTATGGTTGACTTGATGATGCAGGTCTCGCTGTCAATGGCGACGAGTTCGTTCTCGATTGTCCACCCTTCGTACTTGGCTTCAGTACGGAAGAACAGGACGCGTTGGTTGACCTCAACATACTCTTTGCCTTTGATGTTGGTGGTCTTGAATTTGTAATTGGACATAAGGTTTTAATTGAATTACTTTGCTAAAGTACACACTTTTTGTCAGATGTGCAAACTTTTTGCGAATTATTTGAAGTTGAAGAATAATCCTCGGTCTAACCAACCGATTGACAGGCCNGTCTCNTCGACCCAACCATCGTAGTGAACCTCGATGAATGGGAGAACGTGAAACGAACCACGATACTTGAATGGGTATATTTTCATTTTTATTTGTACATTTAACATTAAATTAACATAAGATGCTCAAAATCAGATACTTACTCATCGCATTAGCCTTCGCCGCTACGAGTTGTTCTTCTCTTCAGCCTTTACCTTCTTACTCATCTTCTGCACCCTGTCACGTTGAGGGTTGTCGGAATATGTCAATACACGCTCATTACTCCTTCGAGTAAGTTCGTCGCGCTTCTGAAGCATAGGGAAGTTGATTACTATCCATCGGTAGAACTCACGGCCGTCGCATTCGTTGAGTTTCTCCTCAATCAGTTCGATTGCCGTCTTCATTCCTTGATGAATACACCGTTAACCGTCTGACCCTTGCGATTCGCAATCTCGTTGTACGCTGACTCCAGGCATTCCCAGGGGTTCAGCTCAAGTTGATACGACAGGATGATGATTGTGACTAGCACGTCACCGATTGCGTCAATCGTTTCGTCTTGCTTGCCCTTTGCGATTCCTGACGCAAGTTCTCCGACCTCCTCTACTACCTTCAGCATCTGCTTCGGTGCGTTCTCAGGTGCGGTGATTCCACGTTTGATTGCCCAGTCGACAATCTTTTCTTCAAGTTCTAGGGGATTCATTCTTCTTTGTTGATTGGTTTATATCCGATGTTGTACAGCGCGTCGATGTCTGCTGCGGCTAGAATCTCGACACCACGTTGTATGGCGAGGAATGCCTCCTCCTTCTCGTTGTCCATATGCATCTGTTTGTACATACTAGACAGGAAATTCTCCACATCTATGGTTACGTTATTCACCGCTCGCTTCAGGTTGTGCCTGTACACGTTAGTTCCTTTGAGTTCATCAAGCAGTTCCAGGTACACCTGGGATACTATCAGTAACTTAACGAGTTTGTACTCGACTGAATGTTCCTCACTCATCGTCTGGTTGGGTTTCTATGATTAAACTAAGTGCGTTGACATACCCCTCCCAATACTTGGCTTCGGTATCTCTGCGGCTGTATAGGCACACGTTTCGATTGTACTGAGCCTTCTTGTATTGCTCAAGGATTAGTCTCTGGTTCTTCATTGGTTTTCTTTTTTTCGTCTATGCATTTTTTGCATAATAGTTCCCATCGGTTGGGGTGGTCTATGTGATACATAAGGTCATCCCAAGAATCGCTCTCCTTACCGCAACCTTCGCAGTCGGGTGCAGGACCGAAGTCGTCGTCGATGTTCTTGTAGAAGTCGTTGAACGCCTCAAGATTATCGCCTTGGTTGCCGTTCATATTGTAGAAGTCAATGTAGTACGGACCGATGTCCAGAACGATTGACCACATACCCTTGGTGTAGTTGATGAATGATACACCAAACCCCCACTGAGTGTAATACTTTCCTGTCTCAATCTTCATAACTATAGTGATTGCTCGATTAGTTCTAGTTGCTCGATGACATTGTCTTGGTGCGCCTGCCTCTTCGCGTAGTTCTCTCCACGCAACATAGGCTTTAGCTCCTGCACCTTGCGTCTCGCCCTAGTGATTGAGTCCGCGAGCGGCATCTTGTCGTCGCTGTATAGAGACAGGAACGTGTAGATGCTTGCGTTTCGTATGTCGACACCCTGTTTGCTTAGTGCCTTACTCCATATCATACAACACAACCGCTGGTCATTGTCTCTAGCCTTTATGTCGTTAATCAACGCGGCCTCGACCTCGCTGGATATATCAAAAAGTTTGGTTTTCATCGTCAGATTTTGTTTGGTTATTCGGGTTTTCTCCGAGTTGATGTTCATTTTTTGACAATATCGCGCATCGCGATACGCGATATTAGCTCATATCTATTTGTTCTTGAATGTTTTGTTGTAGTATTCTTCTGCTTGGTGATTAGTCCATTCGGTATGCGGATAGTCATCAAATACTCTTTGACCTTCTATGTGTGCATCTTCAATCTGCTCCTTCTCTTTCTCAAGCACTAGCTCCTCATCTATTAAAAGGTAGTTCACTACTTGCTCAGGGGGTAAACCTGATTTAAGCAATTTGTAAACTAGTTGTACTGCTGTCTGTTTCATTTCTCGTTGGTGTTAGAGGTTTTGTTGAGGTGTTGCTCATACATATTTACTGTATCTGCCTGCCCAGTAGCATACCAATCAACCATCTGCTCCTTCTCCATTTCTTTGGCTTGCTTCCAGCAATTCATATTATGCTCAAATTCTTCTTCTGAAATAGGGTCCCAGATTAGCACAATCTCAAGCCACTGTACTGGTGTATGTTTCATTTCTCGTTAGTGTTAGTCATTAAAAAAGTTTGAAATCAATACCGTTAACCATATTGGCGAACTGCAAAACAATCCCAAAGCAATACTGTCAGCCAAAGGTTTGGTAAGATATGAGTAGGCAAAAAAGAATAACGCAATACCAATAGCAAGCGGTAACCCTGCGTGATTCTTCAATCGTGAAAAGTAGTTTTTCATTCCTCGTTGGTGTTAAAGAAAAAGACTCCGTTAATCAGGGCGGTTGCATTCCGCTTGCTGAATCCTAATGCGCCATAAGCGGGCGGAGTTCTNATTTCTAGTTGTCTTTAAATGATTTCGTTTCTTGAACCATATGCAGNGCAAGAGTCATATATTGCTTAACTCTTTCTGCCTTGTCTTCTAACATCTCAATCGACTGAAACGTATCGCACACAGAACAGGAGCCGTACGCAACCGATGTGAAGATGTAGTCAGTCAGGCTTGGTTGGTATTCGTTACTGCAAAGGATGTAGATTTCGTTTCCTTGGAAAGTCCCATCGTCAATCTTTACAAACCTTCCCCAGTCCCACTCGCTGTACTCGTCATCGTTTGGTTTAGTTACAACCAAATTAAACAGCATCTCGTAGATGCTCTCGTATGAGTTAGGCTCATTATCGTTCAGCCATTGCTCAAGGAGATGCTTGCGCTCCTCCCATTGTTTTACATAGTTCAGTATCATTTGTGTTTGGTTTTAATGGGTCGAATTCGACTCCTTTGATTTAAAGTGTTCGTCAAGGTCTGAGTATGTCAATCCCCATTGTACATTGAACCACATCATCTCCTTCTCGGCTTGATGCTCTCGCATTTTGAAGTTCTTCATAAGGTAATGCTTACCCCACTCCTCAAGTTCCTCGCCTTGCTTAAAGGTCATAGTATACTTCTGGTACCACTTGTCTACGCCACGAATGTCTTCGTAGGTTACATCGTGTCCAGCAATCTCAAACATCTTGTTGATGATGTCAACGATTGCCTTCTCTTTCTTTTGCTCTCTTGTTAGTCGTTTCATTCCTCTTGTTTGAAATCATTAGACGTATTACACTTCTCGCACAGCCGCCTGCCTTGCATCACAAGGCCGAGCTTCGGTGTGTGCATCGTGTCCTTCTGGCAGCTTAAGCAAAACTGCTTACCTCGTTTGTGGATTGCATCTCGTTTCATAATGTGTGTTTAAATGCACAAAGTGTGTAGGTTTTGTGTGTTTTATTTCACATTATCCTCAAGTACTATCTCCCAATGAGTTGTGTGGTCTCTAAACCCAACAACCTTGCGGTCGATTTCTGCGACCTCAAGTGGGTAGTCAATAGATATGAATGGGCCACCGCTTGGGTCTACGAATATGATGTTGTCATCGTTATCCCATCCGTAGCGTGTGTACTTAAAGTCTCCCCTCCAGTCAATGTTGCCGTTTTCGTTCTGCTCAAACGTGAACTCGTCTCCGTATCGGTTGGTGTACTTACTCATTTCGTCTCTGATTTCTTGTCTAACCACCGACGATACATACTCGCGGCTACTGCGATACGTTGTGGGTAGAACGGATAGTCAGCCTTGATGCGAGCCATTGCGATTCGTACGAATGCCTCACGCGTCTCTTTGTCGTTCATTTTCAAGCGGTTGTGTTTGTTGGTGATTGGACATAGTGCGCCTCTATTGCGCTTGTATACTAACCTTCGTATTCGTCTCCGAGGACTAGTGGAGGGAGTGGGGGCCCTTGAAAGCCCCCCTCCCCGCACAAGACGTCTCGTAATCGGCTTCTCCGATAGGGCGAAGTTAGCGCTCACGGACGACATAGTCAATGGATTTTACAATCTTGTTGGTAACTCGCTAAGTAGCCGTGTGTACGGCTTGTCTAGCAGTTGGTTGAGTAGGTGCTCACGCTCTGACTCTAGATAGTCACATCGCTCCTGCAACGCTACCAACCGATTGTCTTTCTCCTTGAGTTCCTTATCCATCGCAACGATTCGGTGTTGCAGATAGAGTATCATATCTTGATTGTAGGTCATACGAATTTGAGATTACGGATTGGGGTGTTACGCTTCCTGCCGAACGTGTCGACTATTTCAGCGCGTTGATTACCGAGGCATCGCTTGTCGGTCTTGATACCTACAAGGAGTGCGGGTGATTCGAATCCCAACGGAGAGATTACGAATACGTTGGTCTTGATGATTTTGGATTCCATAGTTTTTGAAGTGAATTGATTTTGCGTCTCGAATGCGTTTCGTGATAGTGGACGTTAGAAAACATCGCGCAGGCCGTCGCGCTCGATGACCTCGCGAAGTTTCGTTTCATAGTGTACATCCTCAGCGTAACGGCTCAGCAGCGCGAAGAACTCGTCCTCCGTTCTGCAACCGCTCGCATAGGTAGCACACCAATAAGCGTAGTCGAGTACGCTGTCCTCCCACGTCGAATAGTACGCGTGACCCCTAGACGTTCCCGCCGCGAGATTGACGCGCACACGTGCCTGCTTCATACCGAACAGGTTGTTGTTCTCAGTGAAGATGTACGAACTATAGTTCGCGCTCTCCAACTTTGCCTGAGCCAACGCAATGTGCGGATACTTAATGTTCAACCGCTTGAATGTCTCAATCAGTCGTTGCTCCGTGAATGCGGCATCGGTCACGTTCACGTTGAGGATGCTCTCGTAGAGCCTCTCGTCTGCGTTTTGGACTCCGTAGAGACCGAACCCGACCAAGGTAGCCGCCGTAGCCATAGCCATAGCGACACCCTTGGTGGATACTATCGGTTTGAACACTAGGTGTTCTCTGTCATACTTGTACAGCATAGCCTACCATATTCCGTCCTCGTCCAACGTGCCGCGTAGGTATTCGCTACGCAGTTCGTGCTTGCTTGCGTTCCATTTGTACGACGGCTCGTCATCGAAGTCATCGAGGAAGTCCGTGTACTTAGGTGCCTTAGGGATAGCAACCTTGCGCTCGCTGTCCCAAATGGTAGGCTGAGTCACGGCGTTGGCGTACGAGCCTGTCTTGTACACCTTCTTGCTGCCTGCCCATACGTAGTCGTTTACACGCTTGTACGAGTCATTGCTGAACCAATTTCCGTCGGCATCGTAGTGACCTAGTTGGTCGTTGAGGATACGTACCTCACCGCGCCAATCAAGGAACGCTACTTTGTTGTGGGAACCGATGATTGTCAGAGCCATAGCACGGATGCCCGCGTGGTCGAGGAAGTCGACGTTGTCAGGGTAGAATTTGCCTAGCATCTGAGCGAACTCACGAGTGTCGCTGACCTTGTGGTCACCTAGACCCGAGATGACTCCGTTGTGAATCAGTGATACACGACCCTCGGTCACGCTGTGCGGATGGAGCATATCCTTGCCTTTGCCGTGCGTTGCGATGCGGAAGTGAATCAGGATGGGAGTGTCGGTTAGTTCACGTATGAACTCGTACTCCTCAAAGAAGTCATCGAAGTTGTAGCCCTCGTGGTAGGTCATCACCTTGCCGTTGTCGACGTAGGCGATGCCTGCTCCGTGGTTATTGTTGTCCCAAGCATTCTTGAGTTGTTTCTTGGTGAGAAAAGAGTTCGGTTGATTTACGATTGCGATACACATAATTGAAATGAATTAGTCGTTATTATAGTTTACGATGTAGCCAAAGGATGAGATGAGGAACAAGAGTCCCCCTCCTACTATTAGGATGCCTGTTGACTCGGATGCGTGACCCTGAGCGAGTCGGGCGGTTACTCCGATGATTAACATAATCAGTGCGAAGTACACACCCACGCGAAAAAATTTTTTGTCGTCGTTCATAGTTCTAGTGCTTGTAGTGAAACATTGCCTTTCTTGTCAATCCAACCCGCCTCGATTAGTCGTCGAGCGGTGCGTCCGTATGAGCCCTGTAAGACCCAAGCCTGTCCTGTTGCGATTAGGTCGGCAAAGAGAAACACAACCTGTTGGTCGTCGAGTTCTCCGTTCTCGTACTGAATGATTAGGTCTATCTGACTCATTTCACCTGTACGATTTCGTAGTTGGTCGCCTTGCTCGCGAACGCTAGCGCCTCGTCGAAGTCGAAGAACAGCGCAACCCTCACCGAGCGGTCACCCCCGTATGAGGCCGACACTTTGTACAAGGTGGTGGGGTATGGGGTATTTTCTGAAAAAAAGATTTCTCGTAGCATAATTAGTTTTTTTTAGTTTATTGAATGGTGAACCAATCCTCGTCCATATTGAACTCGTCGATTTGCGCTTGCGTTACGAACGACTCGCAGTACCACGACTCGTTGCCGTCGCTGTCGCTCGTAAGGTCTGCCGTTACGATTGTGTCTAGTAATGTCTCCCACTCTCGAACGAAGTCGGCTACGTCTGATTCAGTTCCATCGAAGTACGTCCACACTCGCAAAAGATTTTCTTCTATGCTATCGACGTAATCCTTGGCTAGGTCGTAAAGCACCTTCGGAGTGAATGACATAGCCTCGTTAAATTTTTCGTCCTTCGCGTCAGATGCTGACGTTATATACAGGATGAAGTTGTTGATTTCTGACAGGTTTCTCATAGTGAATTTAGTTATGGTTAAGACGCCTCGCGGCGTTTCGGCTACTCCAAGCCTCGTCGGTTAACCTTGTTCGTTTATGTACTGCGTCAGCACCTCGTCCGCCGCATTTAAGTTCTCCTCGAGTTCGAGGGACTGCCTCTCGATTATGTCGAACGCAATCAGTTTGTAGCGCTCGTCTTCGTCGGTGGCCTCGATGAACCTAGACACACTACTTAGGTAGTTCTCATAGGCTCGCACCATTTGCTTGAGTTCGTGTTTCATTTCGTTTCGTGATAGTGGGAAGAAAGGCCGCGCCGTACCGCGACCTGTCGTTTTAACCACACCCTTGTACGGAGGGGACATCTTACGCTTGGCCGATAGCCTTGCGGATAGTGTGAGTAGAGAATCGGCTCTCTACCTCGCGGCGTACGAACGATGACACGCTTGAGTATGCACGCTGTAGGCGCTCAATCGTGCGGTCGTACTCCTTAGCATTCTTGAGGAAGTCAGACGCTGACTCGCCCTCCAAGCAACCGCCGAATACGTAGGCCAAGGCTTGCTTGCGTGCAAGTTTCTCGGCTGTGTATTGTGAGCGGAGCAACTTGTTCAACTTTTTGTCGCTGAACATTGCGTCGGCTACATCGGCGAACGTGGTGTACGTTCCCTTGTCGATGTGCTTGACAATCCACTGCAACAATTTGACGCGGAACTGCAAGCCCTGTACGCTAGGGATAGCGCTGAAGATGCGAATTTCAACCGCTCCGTTGCTCTTGCGGTGGATAGCACGACGTGAACCGCGAGCGATTTCATCCTTGCTTTGCACACCGCTGTAGCCGTTGTTGAGGCGACCCTCGTACAGGCTGAACAACATCGGCACGAACGGCATCAGTTTCTCAACGAGTTGGTCGGTTGACATACCGCGACGGCTGATTGTCATATGACCACCGCAACGGCGTGAGTACTCTGCGTTCAGCATCCAATCGAGGCGCTCGAACTCGTCGAATAGCGACTTGGTGTTGAGCAGGTCGAGTACAGGTGATACGGCCTCGAAACCTGTGCGGCTGTCGAGTGAGCCGTCACGCTCTACAATCCATCCGTTGCCTAGGTCGCAGTTAGCCCAAGCACAGCGGGTGCGTGCCTCGCGGTCTTCCTTCTCAACCTCGATACCTACGAACCACTCGACGCTCTCGTCGCCTAGGATTTCCGTGGTACGGCTCGGGCCGTGGTAGCCCGAAAGGTTGGGTGCGTCTCCGTAACGACGACCGATTTCGGCGTTCTCGAAGATTGCGGTGCGTCCCTCCCACTCACCAACAGCCAACTCGTTGTCGCTACGACGGATTTGGCTGAGGTAATCGTGGCGGTATTGGTCGTGCAGTCGAATCTCTTGAACTGCGAAGTTTGCACCGAACAGCGGGTACTCAGAGGTGCGGTAATCGGTGAGCGCACACAGGTCGGTGGTGTATAATTGGCCGTCGATAACAACGCAAACGAAGTTGGTTGGGTGTTCGGTCATAGGCACAGCCTCGAACGTAGCGTCGCTGAGTTCAAGGTGCGGGAAGCCCTCGAGTCGGAGCGGGTTACGCTGTCCGCTAGTATGGCGGTAGTAGATGTTTGCCTCAGTGCGGAGCGCACCGATGGTCATAAACATCGACTCGTGACAGCGTAGGCTGTAATCAATGCCGTACTGCTCGTGGTTGAGTGCCTTGGGGAAGCGAGCCTGCTTAGTGTTTCCGTCGCTAGCGAGGTACTTGTAGACGAAATAATCGTTGTTGATTCCGAAGAAGAAGTCGAACTGCTCGTTGTAGTATGAGCGGTAGTAATCAATCTTGCGGCCTGATACGATGTTGGTGACTTTCATAACAAAAAAGAATTAGAGTTGGTGGTTAATTGAGTTGGGTTAAAATTTGACTGCCGTAGGGACTCGAACCCTATGCCTTGCGGCACTCCGAGCGGCAGTGATTTGCCTTGAACAGGTGAACCTTTTTGGCGGCGTTGTTGCTCGCAACATCTACCGCATACGCTGTTAGTTCTCCACGACTGCTATCCTTTGGCGGCGCTGTTTACGCACCGCATACGCTGTCTTTCGCTTGTCGTTGTTCTCGGCTTGTTTTGACTTGATTTGCTTGGGTGTTCCTGCGGTGCTCATTGGCCTCCCCTCAACCGCTCGAAACCCCTGCGCCACGGCGCTTCGTTTTCGTTTGTCTGAGGCTTGATTTCTTACGGCCGCCATACTTGGCCTCGCTCGTCTCGTCTACCTGCCCTCGTTACTTTCGGTCGGATTGTGCTAGCCTACTTACGCTACTCACTTGGATTACATCACCTACTCAATCAGACCTGACCTGCTACTCCGCTCCCTAACGCCCGACAGCCTGTAGGCCGTGGCCTACTGACTGAATCGTACAGGGTTCACAAGGTGGGTTTCCGATTTTTGGGAGGCGCTTTCGCTAACATCTCTCCGCCTATCGTCACTATGGGACTTTATTTAGAAACACCTCGTATTCGACCTAGCGGCCGCCGCGTTTTGTGTTTCAGAATTTTAAAGAGCGTTTGTCTTTCGACTCCACAAACATACGACGACTTTGCACATTTGCAAACTCCGACCACAAAAAAAGTTAGGACTCCCGCTCGCCTATAAGGAATATATAGGGCTAACTGCTTGATAATCAGCACACAAAAAAAAGTTTACTAGGGGGTGAAATTTAGAATCGTTCTAAATAAAAGTGACTGAAAATCAACGACTTAGTAATCCATTGAAAATCAGATAGTTACTAACTGCCTAAAACTCAGCAGGTTACAACACACTGAAACACAGAGAGTTAACGTAACTGCCTGATAATCAGCGACATTTAAGAAATCATATGCACAGGATTACGACCCGAACCGCTTGACAACCAACGACTTAACTAGCCAACGTATGTACAGAATACGGCACAAAGCATACTTTTTTCGTTTAACAAATCACCTGTAGAAAATCCGTGCGTTTATACCGATAAACAAAGCCCACGACCTGTCTACTATAGTATACAAAAAAGAATATACAATTATGCGTGCCTAGCGTACTCAGTTCGGTGAAGTATTAACGTGGTAAATAGTGGGGAAAAATGGTAGGGGGATTGATGCAGGTCTACGGCCAAGTCCACCCCTCGAAAAAAAACATACGTTCGGTGACACGTTTTCCCTACTTTTTCTACAGCGAACAGGCCGAAACGATTAAGGGAGACGGGCTAATAGCGACACAAAGTAGGCATACCACTCACCCACCCACCCCAACAGCAAAACGCTAAAAAGTTTGAACGTAACGTGTTGATAACGAGGGGGTTGGGTTCGGGATTCCGTTTCGGGGTCGGGGTCGCAGCGTCGTTCTTGTATAATTCTCCCCACGGTATACATAACTCGTCCCCAAATCAAAACGATTTTGACCTGAGGTAAAACAAAAACACCGTGAAGTATACCTAGACGGTAAATACAAGCGGTTAAATAGTAGGGAAATCGGGGATACGCAACCGTTCGAGCCTAAGCACACGCATCCTGTATTCAATCCTTTGTAGTAGCTGTCGCTCTATTCTTTGTCAGTTGCGGACGGGCGTTTGGGACTGTCCTCCACTGACAATCGTTCCGTAGTTCCGTCTCTAGGACGTTAACGTCTGCTATAGCACGTCGTCTTGTGCCTTGCACTACAGGAGCAAAGTTACACAAAAAAAATGAGATAATCAATAGTGTGTAATGCATAGTACCGCCCTTCGGATACGGAATAGTATATCATAGTATCTTTGTGACTATAACATAGATAGTTATGCAACTGACAGAAAACTTTACGTTGGAGGAGCTCACCGATAGCGCCACGGCAAACAGGCTCGGTATCAGGAACGAACCTGACGCCAAGCAGTTGGCTGCGCTTAAGCTCCTCGCCGAGAAGATACTGCAACCCCTGCGTGAGGGTATCGATAAGCCCATTAAGATTAACTCAGGACTCAGAGGCACCGCCCTGAATAAGGCCATCGGTGGGTCATCCACGTCGCAGCACTGCAAGGGTGAGGCGGCCGACCTTAGCCTCAAGTCAGTGAAGAACGGGAATGCCTTGTTGTTCCACTACATCAGAGAGAACCTCGTGTTCGACCAGATGATTTGGGAGTTCGGTACCAAGGAGAATCCTGACTGGGTACACGTGAGCTACTCCGCCAAGGGCAACCGCAAGGAGATTCTTGAGGCGTACAAGCACCACGGGAAGACGGCCTATAGACTCTGGAAGCCGTGATAGCAGTTAAGAGACCAGTGGAATCGTCAGGGAGCAAGCCTGAGCCCAGACCCGACAACCGACCGAAGCTGGTAAAGTTCGATATGTCTAAAGTGATAAAAAGAAAAAAACGTGAAAGCTAAGAAGTTTGAAGAAGGCGGCAAGATGTACGCTGGACAGGAGATTGAGGTGAAGCACCCAGACCTTATGGCTGCGGTAAAGCAGATGCAGGCGGCTGTGAAGGCCGCAGGTATGGCACCGATGAAGTACGAGATTAAGGCCTGCTACGAGAGCGAAGAGGAATAGTTATGAAACCACGCAAGTACACATCCAGTGAGCCGAACGGTGAGATGATTATCACCCAGCTCATCAGCATCAAGGAGTCAATCGACGACATCCTAACGCATCTGGACGCTAAGTCCAACCTGGACCCGTGGATGGCATCTAAGATTGCCGTGATGGAGCACAGCGTTGATGCGGTAGAGGATTACATCAAACACAACGGTAAAGGTGAAAGCAAGGAAGAGTAAGAGCGCAGAGTTCTACGCTAACAACCCCAAGGCTCGAGAGAAGAAGAAGGCGTACGACACCGAATACCACTCCACCGAGGAGCGGAGGAAGTATCGTGCGTTCCTGAATAAGAAGAATAGAGACGCTGGCACGTACGGCAACGGCGACGGTAAGGATTACGACCACGACGAGGCACGTATGATAATGGCACGTCGCAACAGAAGCAAGAAATGAAGAACGAGGCATTCAACGACTGGGTATTCCACTTCAACCCCTACGAGGGAGAGTGGAACGCCGTGGTACGTGAGCACTATAACGATTACTTCAACGGGCTGGAAATCCCACAGGGGAAGTTCCTCAAGTCGAAGGACATCAAGATTATCCTACACTACATCAACTGGAATGGCTAAGTCAGCGAAGAAGCGTGGCGAGAACACGCGCGGTATCAAGAGAGTGAGCCCTGATAGGGCATTGACTGGGACACTAAATTTGCAGATAATCAACCGATTGACCGTTGGAAGCAAAGAAGAGTAACCCAGGACTGTGGAAACGCATCGTAGCCAGCGTGAAGGCAAGCTCAAAGGGCGGAGACCCTGGTGAGTGGAGCGCACGTAAGGCTCAACTGGCCGTGCTCAAATACAAGAAGGCGGGCGGTGGTTATTCGGGTGCTAAGAAGGAGACGAGCCTATCAAAGTGGACCAAGCAGAAATGGACGACCTCCGACGGTAAGCCAAGCGAAGGCAAGAAGCGCTACCTACCGAAGGCGGCCTGGGGTGCACTGAGTGCCGCTGAGAAGGCAGCCACCAACAGGGCGAAGGCTCAGGGTAACAAGTCAGGCAAGCAGTTCGTGTCTCAGCCTAAGAACATCGCCGCTAAGGTGGCTAAATTCCGTAAGTGATGAAGGCTAACAAGAGGACAGACCTTAAGAGACCCAACGAGGTGATGGTGAAGGCCCCAGCGGGCTACCACTGGATGAGCAAGGGCGGTAGATACTACCTGATGCCACACCAGGGTAAGTTCGTACCCCACGAGGGAGCGTCACTTGAGATGCCGTTCAAGGTCATTCGGGAGCATTGATAGACTCCAGACCCTCTAATTTGCGATAAATCTTCTGCACCAGTAGCCTGCCCTTCTGTGATAGGCAGTATCTGGCACCGTAACCAATCCCATTATCTAACCCAAACAACTGCTTGTCCTCCTCAGTGACGGACTGTCTGCTTATGTAGACGTCGATGAGCCCCATATTCATCAGTGGTTTGTTGTACATAATACGCATCTTATTGTCGGATATCGCCGCAAAGTGAGACCTGACGTACATCAGAGTGAAGAACTCAAGGTCGTAGACAAAGAGTAGATAGTCTATCTGTGACGGGGTCAGTCCATAGCTCTGCGATATGTCCACCTTGACGTGACGCAGGTACTTCAGGTAGTTTCGGAGTATATTCTTGGCGGGCAGTATCGCGTACTCACGCATCCTCCTGGTGTTGGCTCCCCTTCTCATATTATATTGTTTCGTAAATTCGTGACAAATTTCATACAAAAATTCATAACAATGGGTCTATCCAAGCAAGAACAGGAGGAGATGTACAAGGAATTCTCGGACCTCGTGTACGAGATGAACACTCTCATCCTAAAGTATGGCCTTGAAGAGAGCGGTTTCGTGGTTGCGGCCATCGGCTCCGTGAATTACGACGAACTTGATGAGGATGACGACCCCACGATGGATATCGCATTTTCTGTCAACGTGGCTGACGAGGAGGAGCTCGACGAAATCGTAGGTCTCGTCATCTCAGGATATCAGCATCAGGAGCGTAACGACACCAGCAAGGTAGATTACTGGATTCGCAGAGCTGGAGGGGACCCAGATAAAGAATAACACAATGATTAGGAAGATTATCATCGGGCAAAACCCGAAGGATGCCTTGGCGTATGTCGTAGGCAACCCCGCAGGCAACGACGGAGTAATCGTAGCCATCGAGCTCGACGAGCGCACGTTCGCCAAGTACGGACGTAAGGACTATACCATCTACATCCAGAACCAGGACGGAACCATTCCGTGGAAGGAAGTAATCGGTATGCCCGTAGTAATCGAAAACGACTGTAAGTTCTAATGAGAGTTCTGCACGAGTTCATCGTAAGGATGCCCAAGAAGTTCAAGGACACCATCAAGTTCGGGGACACGGAGATATTCCTTGACTCTCGCTTCGACGAGTTCGCCAATAGAATCAGCGAGGCGGAGATTGTAGCCACCCCAGTGAAGTTCCCCACGGGAGCTAAGGAGGGTGACACGCTATACTTCCACCATCACGTGGTTCTGGACAAGCGGGCAGAGATAGACAAGGAGCTATACCGAGTGAAGTTCGACCCAGAGGGCGGCTACGGCTCACAGGCATACGCCTACAAGGGCGAGGACGGAGCGGTCAAGGTACTACCAGGTTGGGTATTCCTAATCCCAGAGGAGGGCGAGGAGCCAACGTCTGAGTCTGGACTCATCCTATCGATGAAGAAAGAGGTCAAGATGGAAGGCATCGTCCGCTTCGATACCCCCGAACTGCTCGAGATGGGCGTGAACGCTGGCGACCGAGTGGGCTTCAGCAAGGAATCCGACTATACGATGGAGGTGAACGGTGAGAAGCTCTGGAGGATGACACCTAACGACCTGCTGTATGTCGCGGAGAAAGTCTGAATTCACCACAATCGATGCGGCACAGCGTCTGATGGACTCTATGGAGGTAGCCATCAACAATATGATTGAGGAGATTAAGAAGCCAGTCGACCCCGAAATCAACGGTTCGGCACGTAAGGCGGAGCTTCAGTCAATCAAACAGACGGCCGTGGATGCGCGTGAGCTTCTGCAGGAAAGACAACGACTTGAGGATATGATACGTAGCCTGTCCGAGAGCGGCAGTATGGGCGAGCAGGCCGACTTTTCAGGCGGTTTCGCTGAGAAATACAGGAAGTAATGGCTGGCCTTAAGAAGATAGACGGATACAAAGACTTCGTGGTGAACATCTGTCCCGACGGGACGGAAGGGGAAATCATTGAGATATCTGACATCTTCATTCAGCTACCCAAGAAACCGCTCGCCAAGGATATACTGTTCAACGGGCTCAAGCGTGAGGAGCAGATGTGGAAGCGTCTACCCGTACCGCAGGACCTGATGCGTATACGCTCGATGGACGAGTGGATGGAGCAACCCAAGGAATTCCGCATCAAGCACGCTGAGTTCATCGACCAAGAGTTCCACCGCAGACGCAGCGGTGTCTGGTTCTACAACAACGGTGTTCCAACATACATCACAGGGCATCACTATATGCTACTCCAGTGGAGTCAGATGGACATCGGCTACGCCAGCTATCTGGACTTCCAGCGCAAGCTATACCTCCACTTTGAGGCGTGCAAGCAGGACCCTAGATGCGTGGGACAGATATACACTAAGTGTCGACGCTCTGGATACACCAATATCTGTGGTGCGGCACTGGCCGACGAGGGTACGCAGGTATCCAATAAGGTGCTGGGCATTATGTCCAAGACTGGTAAGGACGCACAGGAGAACATCTTTATGAAGAAACTCCTACCGATGTTCCGTAGCTATCCGTTCTTCTTCAAGCCCATCCAGGACGGCACCACCAACCCACGCGTGGAGCTAGCGTTCCGTGAGCCCGCCAAGCGAATCACCAAGACCAACAAGGTGAGCAATCAGACCGAGGCTCTCGATACGGTGATTAACTGGAAGAACTCGGTGGCCAACGCCTATGACGGTGAGAAACTGCACTATCTATATCTCGACGAGGCTGGTAAGTGGGAGAATCCTCTGGACATCAACGAGGTATGGCGTATCCACCGCACGTGTCTGCTGGTAGGTAAGAAGATTGTCGGTAAGGCGATGGTGGGCTCCACGGTGAATCCGTTGGATAAGGGGGGTGCAAATTACAAGAAATTGTATTACGACTCAGACCCCACCAAGCGCAACGAGAACGGAAGGACTAAGTCTGGCCTGTATAAGATATTCGTACCCGCGTACGAGGCCCTGGAGGGATTCTTCGACGTTTACGGTATGCCGATAATGGACGACCCATCGGAACCTACGCTCACTATGGACGGTGATGTCATCAGCATCGGTGCTAAGACCTACCTATCGAACGAGCGAAAGGCGCTGATGCACGACCCCTACGAACTAAACGAGGTAATCAGACAGTTCCCGTGGAGCGAGGAGGAGGCATTCCGCGACTCAACGAAGTCATCGCACTTCAACGTGGGCAAGATATACGAGCAGTTGCAGCATAACAGGGAGATGTACCCAAGCCCAGTCGTCAAGGGTAACTTCGTATGGAAGGACGGCAAGCCCGACAGCGAGGTGCTATGGAACCCTGACTCCAACGGACGCTGGCTAGTGACGTGGCTGCCGCCCGACGACATCCGAAACAAACGAAAGCAGGAGTTCGGTAAGGTATTCCCAGCCAACGACCACCTCGGTACTGGCGGTGTCGACTCCTATGACCTCGACAATACGATGGACGGTAGGGGTTCTAAGGGTGCGTGCCACCTGTACAACAAGTTCAATATGAGCTATCCGAGCAATATGTTCGTGGCTGAGTACGCCAACCGCCCGCCGCTAGCTAGAATCTTCTACGAGGACGTGCTTATGGCCGCGGTGTTCTACGGATATCCGCTGCTCATAGAGAACAACAAGTACGGGATAGTGCGCTACTTCGAGTCGCGCGGATACGACGGGTACATTATGGACAGACCCGAGCACCTAAAGGCTCCAGGCTCCAGCTCCAACGTGAAGACCAAGGGTATACCGTCCAACTCACAGGACGTGATACAGGCCCACGCACAGGCAATCGAAGCATTCGTCCACGAGCACGTCGGTATGAACGCGGAGACGGGCGATTACGGCAGGATGTATCTCGACAGGACGCTCGAGGACTGGATTGGATACAGGATTGACGACAGAACGAAGTTTGACTTGACCATCAGTTCGGGGCTGGCGTTGCTTGCCGCACAGAGGGTTAAGCAAGAGAGAAAGACGGCGGATATGTCTAGTAAAGTGTTCCTCAGACGCTTCAAGGACATAACTCGCTAACCCACAACATATTATTGGGTATATTTGCACATAAACTGGGGATAAAGAATAGGTATGGAAAGCAATAACAAGCAGGGGAACTTCCCTGACCCGCTAGCATCTCCCGAGGCTAAGGCCGCAAAGTCCTACGGACTGAAGTACGCCAGAGCCATCGAGTCGCAGTGGGGACATACGGACGACCACGGCAGCATCTTTAGGAAGCGCCTGGANGAGTTCGAACGCTACCGCGACTACGCCAACGGCACACAAGACACGAAGATTTACAAGCAGATACTCAATTCGCTGGACCCGAACAACGGTGACGGCTCACTGCTTAACATCGACTGGTCACCCGTACCCATCATCCCTAAGTTCGTTAAGATTGTCGTAAACAAGATTCTGTCTAAGAATCCGTACCCCAACGTGGAGGCAATCGACCCGCTGAGCATCACCGAGAAGGAGCGCAAGAAGGCAGAGCTTAAGTTCAACGTGGAGAACAAGGAGATGCTCCAGCAGGCTAAGATGGCAGGCATCGAGGTAGGCGCTGAGATTGAGAAGATTCCAGACACCCCTGAGGAGGCGGAGATTTTCCTTGAGTCTAACATTAAGACCAACGCTGAGATTGCGGCTCAGATTGCTGCGAACCTAACCCTCGAGTGGAACGAATACAACCACACCGTACACCGTCGTGCCGTCACGGACCTCGTGAGCGTGGGTATGGGCGTTACGAAGAATGACTATGACCCCAACTATGGACTAGTTACAAAGTACGTCGACCCAGCATACTTCATCCACTCGTACACCGAGGACCCCCTGATGAATGACCTCACCTACGCGGGTCACATCAAGCGCATCACCATCTCTGAGCTACGCCGTCTAGCTGGTGACGAGTTCACTGAGGAGGAGTACCGCCAGATGGCTACCAACGTGCAGAACAAGTACGCCAACGACCCAAATAAGCTGTCTCACTCATACTACGACAGAAACCTTCAGCGCACCATATTCGGATACGACGAGTACATCGTGGAGGTTATGGACTTCGAGTTCCTATCGGTTGACGATGTGTTCTACGAGTCTAAGGAATCTCGCTTCGGCAACGTAGGATTCTACTACAAGGGTATGATGTATCAGCCACCCAAGGAGTCAGTATTTGACCGTAAGCCCATCCGTATGTCATTCGTTACCCTCTACGGAGGTAGCTACATCATCGGAACGAACAAGATGTACGGATACGGACTGAAGAACAACCAGCCAAGAAACATCCACGACATCACCAGAACTCGCCTGTCATACAGCGCCGTATCTGTGAATATGCGTCGTATGATTCCTAAGTCTATGGTTAGCGGCATCGTAGGATTCGCAGACCAACTGCAGATTACCCACCTGAAGATTCAGCAGTCCATCGCCAAGGCTAAGCCCGACGGACTCATCATCGACATCGAAGGTCTGGAGAACGTACAACTCGGACAGGGAGGCGAACTCCAACCGCTCGAAATCCAAGACATCTACGAGCAGACTGGTATCTTCTACTACCGTTCTAAGAACCCAGAGGGAGGATTCCAGAACCCACCGATTCGTGAGATTGGCAACGCCATCCGCAACATCGAGGCGTACGTAAATACGTACAACCACTACCTGCGTATGATTCGCGACGCTACGGGAATCAACGAGGTTGTCGACGCATCAACCCCCAAGGGAGACGCACTGGTAGGCGTACGTCAGCAGGCTATCGAGGCTTCAAACAACGCCACGTACGACATCACCCACGCGTCTATGATGCTCTACAAGAAGGTGGTCGAGTACATCGTCAAGTGCGTACAGATTATGCCGTCACAGTCGGTAATCTACCGCGTATACGAGAATGCCATCGGTAAGTCGAATATGGACGTGCTCGCATCGTTCAAGGACCTGCCTATGTATAACTTCGGTGTGCGTGTGGTACCTGAGATGTCCGATATGGACAAGGCATACCTCGAGGCTAACATACAGCAGTCACTCGCTCAGGGCGAGATTGACCTGGAGGATGCTATGGCAATCCGTCGCCTTAAGGACGTGGACCAAGCCGAGCAACTGCTAGTAGTCCGCCGTAAGAAGCGCATCAAGCAGAAGCAGGACATCGCGGCTCAGAACAGCCAGATGCAGGCTCAGATGAATCAGCAGACGGCGCAAGCGTCGGCACAGGCAGAGGCTCAGACTGAGCAGGTTAAGGCATCACTTGAGCTCGAGAAGATGAAGTTGGAGGCTACGATTAAACTAGACCTACTCGAGAGAGAGTACGCGCTCAAGATTGATTTGGCTAAGGCAGAAGCTGCGGCGCGTATGGAGGTCAATCAGGAAGACAGAAACTTCAGGATGGACGTAGAGAGCAAGCGTGAGCAAGCCAAGGACGAACGCGTGAAGAAACAAGCGGTTGAGCAGTCTAAGCTAATCTCACAACGCAAGGGCGAACGTGGGGAGCTGACGGCTGAGGAGACTGACCTTATGTCGCAAATTCTTAGCAATCAATAAGTTGGTATATTTGCATTATGGCAGCCCAGATTAACTTAGATACCGCACAGAGAGTAGATATCACCTGCAGAAAGGGTGATTCATTCCGTCTTGAGCTCACGTTCAAGGACGACACTGGTGCCGTAATCAACCTCACTGGATACACCTGGAAGCTCGACGTTAGGGAGACCGATACGTCATCCTCTGCCATCTTAGAGGACTCTGCCTTCAGTTACTCTGGAACGGCTCAGGGCGTACTTACCATCACCGCTCCCGCCGCAACTATGGCAAACATTGACGGTGGAATCTACGTCTATGACCTACAGAGCACCAACTCTGGGTCTGTAAAGACTTGGTTATATGGAATCTTCAAAGTAAATGAGGACGTTACGTTATGAGTGATATAACCATCAACAGTGGAGAGCAGATTAACGTAAGCGTAAAGCAGCCGAGCGTACAGACGACCGTTGTAATCCCAAGACCAACGACATCCCTATCAATCAAGGGAGTCACTGGAGGAGGCGGAGACGCTCACTACACGCACGTACAGGGAACCGCTGAGGCTACCTGGAACGTAACCCATAACCTAAACAAGCGCACATCGGTCACCGTGGTTGACGCTATGGATAACATTGTGTTCGGCGAGGTCGAATACATTGACAATAACAATGTTCGTTTAACCTTCGCTGGAGCCTTTAGTGGCAAGGCATACTTCAACTAACAACTATGGCTATTAATTATCTTTCGCCCATAGATATGAATAAGCTCGAGATTATCGAGCCCAGAATTCATAACTCGCTTACCGCACCAACCAATCCAGTAGCTGGTCAGATTTACTATGACACCACTACATTCACTATGTACTTCTATCGTATTCAATATGATGGGCAGAATAACATAGTTAGTCAGGGATGGGTCGACATCAAGGGGGACATCCAAGAGGTAATCGCAGGAAACGGTCTTTCTGGAGGCGGTGAGGGCGGTTCAGTTACCCTCAATGTTGGGGCTGGTACTGGTATCACGGTAAATGCTGACACCGTACAGCTTGATATCACCAACAACCGAAACATTGACCACACTGGCCTTAACGTAACGGCAGGTGATGGTTTGACTGGCGGTGGTGAATTGACCGCTGGTGTTACGCTTAATGTTGTAGCAACTACCGACTCTGGTATCGCCGTAGGCGCTAACGCAATTAGCTTCAAGAACTACGCTAACCTTACCCAGTACAACATCCTGATGTGGGGCCCAGGAGGTCAGTTGCAGAACGCTCCTATTATCCGCACGGTAGACCTTGAGGACAACCCGACCATCACGATTCAGGGTAACCTTATCGTTACTGGCACGACCACTAGCGTAAACTCTAACGAGGTTAACATCGGTGATAGCATCATCAAGCTAAACTCTGATGCGACTGGCACTGCAACCCAGAACGCTGGATTCGAGGTCGAGCGTGGTGATGATGCGAACGTATCGTTCATCTGGGATGAGGCCGCTGACCGCTTCTCTACCATTAACCAGAAGTTCCACGTAGGTTCTGTTGATACCATCACCCCGACCAACACCGACTTCTTCTACGTATACGACAATGCTACAGGTGAGACTGGTGAGATTAAGAAGGCTAGCGTAAACAGCGTAGCTGACCTCGTAGGTGCACCTAAGTGGTACACGCTCGCTGACGAACAGGCTGCTGTTGTGAAGAGCGGTAACGTATTCACCATCACGCACCCGTTCGCTACCAGAGCCGTAATCGTTCAAATCCTTGACGCTACGAGCTACGAGACGGTTTACGTTGATGTCGCAAGACCCACCACGTCTACCGTTACTGTTACGTTCGCTAGCACCGTAACCAACGGAGCATACATCGCTATCCTGTCCGCCGCTAAGAGCACTGGAGACGATGTGGTGAACCAAGGACCTACTGGACCCTGATAATCTTGGGTAGTAATATCTTACTAGGGGGAGGCAATAGTCTCCCCTTTCTTTTTTGTACTTTTGCTTATACTATATTAGGCTGGTAAACTATGAAGTTTTTATCTCAGATTAACGTCAACACGGAGTACACCCTGCCGATAGTTGATGGCACTAACGGGCAGGTGTTGGCGACGGACGGCAATGGAACCGCCTATTGGGGCAGTATTAGCGCTGGTTCAACGAATCTTGATGCATTAACTGACGTAATCCTTACGTCCCCATCATCAGGCCAACTGCTTCGTTACGGCATCCCTCCAGGCTCTGGAGAGGCTCAGCCCGTATGGTACAACTTCACGCCAAACTATCTTACTCCATCTTCTTCTATTGATAATCTTGGTGATGTAACAATCACTAGTGCGGCCTCAGGTCAAGTATTGCAGTGGAGTGGTAGCGCCTGGGTTAACGCCACAATTACAACTGCTGGTTATGTATCTAAGGTGCAGCACGAGGTAAAGGCTGGTGTGGCGATTGCTAAGGGACAGGCTGTCTATATTACTGGTGCTGACGGCACAAATATGATTGCAGGCCTGGCGGATAACACATCCGATGGAACGTCGTCTAAGACTATGGGACTTGCCTTGTCTAGCGCATCGGCAAATGGTAAGTTCTTTGTAGTCACAGAGGGCTTAATTGATGGGATGAACACGGCATCGGCTACGGCTGGTGACCCAGTATGGCTAGGTACAAACGGGAACATATTATTTGGTTTAGCTAATAAACCAGTCGCCGCAGCCCACTTAGTTTACCTTGGTGTCGTAACCAGAGCAAATCAGAACAACGGAGAGATTTTTGTTCACGTACAGAATGGCTTCGAACTCAATGAGCTGCACGATGTGCTCATCAACGGAGTATCTACGGGACAGCTTCTGCGTAGAGACTCTGACGGCCTGTGGAAGAACTGGACTCCTAACTACCTAACCTCGCTCCCGACTCACAACCACGACGACAGATACTACACCGAATCAGAGATAGTTGCTTTCTTCGGTGGTGAGACTGAAATCGCTGGATATAATCAAACCAACTGGGATACGGCATATAGCTGGGGAGACCACGCTACGGCAGGATATCTAACGTCATTCACAGAGTCTGATACACTATCTAGCGTTACTGGTCGTGGAAATACCACAACAACTCGCATTGGAGTATTAACCTCAACCGCAATAAATCTAGCCACCGCTGGGAATCTTGGTACGTGGATTGGCGGAATTCAAGACGGAACCACTGGTTGGGCTATATCAAACAACGGAATAGGACTTAAAGCCGACAATACGACATACTCTGGTATCGCTATGGGTACTGGTAATGGCCCAATATATTTCGGAAGAACGCTTGCTGGAGGTACTGGAACTATGGCATCTTGGCTTGAGGTGAATAGCAGCGGTACAGCAAACTTTAAGCTGTCTAGACCGCAGCACAATGGAAGTAATCTCGCCCTTGTAAGTGAAATTCCCACGAACCTAAACCAACTCACGAACGGTCCTGGTTACATCACTGGTTACACCGAGACTGATACTCTAGCTACTGTTACTGGAAGAGGAAATAGTACAACTACTGCATTATACTTTACTGGAGGAAGTGGTGAAATACCAGCCTTGCACATTCGTTCAGGCGGAAGTAGCTGGTCTGAGGGATTGGCAATACATCCATCTACAAATAGTGGGTACGCTTTATCATTCTATAGAACTAGAGCCGCATATACTGACCAAACAAATACTTGGGCAATCGGTAATCTGGGTGATTCAAATGCATTAAATCACTTTGGATTATTAAGAAAGGGTCTTACTGGTGGCATTGCCGACCGCTCTGGAGATGCAATCTTTACCATTAACCCAACTGGAACATTCAAGTTTGGATTTAACCCATACGTTGGCGGTAATGTCATTTGGCACGCTGGCAATGATGGAGATGGTTCTGGCCTTGACGCAGATAGTGTAGATGGAGTACACGCCTCAAACATTGTTTGGGGAAATGCTAGGGGGACTAATGATTCGGTAACTACTGATGCTGACGGCTTAGACAAGACTGGTTTTTATACTTCTAGTGGATTCGTAACCAGACCAGATGGTGTAGCAAACTGGATGTATATCCAGCACATCAAGCTCTATAACGATAATTCTCAATATCAAAAGCAAATTGGCTACGACACGTACGATGACCGTATGTGGGTTAGAACAAAGAATGCAAACACTTGGAGTTCCTGGAAGGCCATTATCACTAGTGATAACATTGGTTCTCAATCAGTAGCTTACGCAGGCGAGGCTGGGTCTGTAGTAAACCAAGTAGGACAGCTTCTCCGTTTTGACAATAGAACAATTTCTCCGTCAGAGACTAGTGCTGGATATCTACAGTTCGGATTCACCTCTTGGACGAATAACAATGCTTCTCCATATGCGGATTATCTTCATATGCGCTCTTACACGGATAGCTCTGGTGGTTCAGACAATCTTGTTATGTTCAAGAAGTCTGGCATTGGAATGCGTATTTGGCAGCAGACTTGGGGCTCTAGCACCGCATACTCATCATACGCTGACGTTTGGACAACCGAGAACTTTAGCCAGACAAACGTAAATAACTGGAACACAGCCTACGGATGGGGTAATCACGCAGATGCTGGATACCTAACTGAATACTCATACACGGAGACCGACACTCTGGCCACCGTAACTAGTAGGGGAGGCTCCACTGGAAGTCTAGTTGTTATGTATGGAAAGGTTACGCTTGGTAACAACACTTCTGGTACATACAATGGAAACACTAACGGACTTACGCTAAACAGCACGGCCGAGATTAGAAGCACTGGTGTTCAGAATCCGCCAGCACTAACCTGGCACTACGAAGGGTTAGCTACCCGCCACCTGTTGATGACCAGCGCTGGAGCTATGAACTTTGTATCTCCGTCCAACGAGGCAAGCGGTGTGGCTGTACTTCAGGTTAACGGTAACACGGTATGGCACGCTGGTAACTTAAACCCATCTGGTTTTGTAGCAACTTCTGGGGCTGAATTCACTGGTCCTGTAATCGTAAACGTAGGCGACGTAGCGGTTGATACTATGGCGTTCAAGGTCGCTGGACCATCTGACTACGACTCTCTAACCATCGGAATGAGAGGAACCCCAGATTATGACTCGTACATCGCATCATTCGGAAATGATATCCACTTCTATTCTGGTAAGGGAGTAACCACGGAGAACCACAGCTTCTTCTGGTACACGAGTAAGTCTGGCTCACAGCAACACGGCGTGGTAGCTATGACGTTAGACCACCTACAAAATCTAACCATCGGTGGGACCTATACGGAAAACTCATCTATCCGATACAAGGATAACATCACACCGCTAGAATCTGTATCGGGTAAGGTTGAAAAGCTAGAGGCTGTCACCTACACCAAGAAGGGAGACGAACTCGTGCAGCTCGGTCTCATCGCAGAATCAGTATCTGAGCTGTTCCCAGAGATAGTCAAGTATGACGAAGAAGGAAGGCCAGACGGCGTAAGCTACACCCGCCTAAGCGTAATTTTGCTGAAGGCAATCCAAGAACAAAACGCAGTAATTGCTGCACTGACGGAACGAGTAAACAAGTTAGAAAACAAGTAATATGGCAAATCTTTTAAGTACCACTGTAAATGGCACATTAAATTCAACAGGAAGAATTTCGGCCTCATATAATGGTGATAGATATCAGATGAACTTTTATAGGGCATCTGCTTCTAACTGGTGGATTACTAATGATTCAGACAGACTTGGCATTCACTTAAATAATGTTGGTGATAAGTTTTATTTTGCTACTGATGGAGATTTTTGGACAGCTCAAAGTGGTTGGTTAAGTACAGCGTTATCTGGGAAAGTATCGACTTCTGGAGGCACACTTTCTGGCAGTCTAAGTTTTGCCGACGTAGCGGATAATATAAGGTTTCAAAAAGGTAGCAATCACTTAAACCTAAAAGACCCCTGGTCAAACTTTCATCTCTACATTCCTAGCGGTGGGATATATTCTGATGCTACGGCATACTACTTTAGGAACACATCATCAACCATTTGGCTATCTATTGAAAGCGGTAATGTTCAGGCATCGTCTTCCTTAAGAGCGCCAATCTTCTACGATTCTAATGACACTGCCTACTATTTAGACCCAAATAATAGCACAACTTCATTAAATGTAGCTGGTCGTATGACTGGAGCAGCTTGGACAACTGGCGCCAGGAACTACTCTAATGAATGGATTGAGTTTCCTAATTATACTGGTCTTTACTCTCCATTAAATGGAGCTCATTTTTATCCAAATAATGGAACTTACGGTTCCTGGAAGATTGGTGGAATGAGAAACGGATGGAGAGGTATTGAGTTTGATTCAAACAACGGCAATGTAACTATGATGATTGCTGGTGGGTCTAATGAGTCTGGATTCCATAATAACTCATATGGATGGCAGATTCTATGGTCCCAAGGTACATTATACATTGGAAAAGGCACATACGGAGGAAGCAACGCAACTGTTTGGGATTCATCTAACGCACCAAGGGCAGCAGCAAGTTACTTAATGTATTACGCAGGGTTTACCCTTAACGCTAATACAATGGATACAAACTCCACTGGATTTACTTACGCTAATAATGCTCCATTCTATGGGCCTATAGCTAGATTTAGTACTGGTGGAGGATATGACTTGTGGTTGGGTGGCTCTTACAATGGAGGCGGCAATGCTTTTTACTTAAGGACTAGGGATGGTGACGCTGGTACATTCAATGCGTGGAGAGAGATTATTACTTCTGGTAACATAGGTTCTCAATCGGTAAACTACGCAACCACCGCTGGAACAGCTACATCAGCAGGAAGCGCAAGTGTTGCCACGTCTGCTGGTTCAGTAGATGGTTTGACTTTAACTTCATCCGCAAACGGGATTAACCCAAACGACGTAACACAGAACCAAATCGGATATAACACTTCGGTTTCTCTGTACGGTCAGTCAGACGGTGGATTATATTCATCGGCATACAGCAGTTCTTGGATTCATCAGATTTACGGAGACTTTAGGACTGGTCAGATTGCAATCAGAGGTAAGAATTCTGGCACTTGGCAGGACTGGAGATACGTTCTTGACGATAGGAACATCGGCTCGTACGCTGTCCCTTACGGCAATATGACTGGTAGCACTGGTCTTAATGATAACAAGTTATACCTAAGAACCAACGGAGACAACAACCACTATCTGTGGAATGCTGCCGACGACTGGGAGGAGCTTGTATACTATAATGGCACTGGTTTTAGAATCAAGGGCTCTACTGGTGTTGTGGCTGGATACTTTACTGATAGCGAGGTAAAACTCAACACTAGACTTACCGTAGGCAATTTCCCTAATAGCACAACAAATACGGGTGAAGCTTGGGTGGGTCGTGCCAACGACAGAAACACTGGAACACTTACGGTGCAACTTGGAGGTAACAGTGCGTCTAGCCGTTCATTCGAGGTAGTAGACTATGCTTGGTCAACAGTATTGTTTTCTGTAAATAGTAATAATACTGTATCAGTAAATAACTATCTAGAGGCTGGAAGTTCACTGCGTGCTCCAATCTTCTACGACTCTAACGATACTGGATATTACTTAGACCCTAACGGAACTTCTAACTTAAATCAGATTTCAGCTTCAACATCTGCTCGATGGGGTAGGTCTGGAAACTACTGGACAGTACGACCTAGTATTCACTCTGGAGTTGGTTATTGGACTGGAACTAATGGATGGGGGACTGGCGAAGGAACTTGGGCAAACGCTTGGAAAGGTGGATTCTCTGGCTGGGACATTTGGGGGACAGGAACAGACCATCCTCAAGGGTCTGGGTATGTTCACGCTCAAGGAATTGTTTCTGGACAACACTACACAACAACCGATGGAGGAGAAGCCTATGGATGGATGATGGTTGGTGCTGCTGATGCTATTACAAATAGATACTGGCTTAGAGGTAAGTGGGGCACTACGACATCTGCGTGGACAGAAATAATGACATCCAACCAAAATACGTATGCTTGGAATATGGACCAGTGGGTTAGAACCACTGATTCAGTATCGTTTGTCGCTACAACATCTTCTACATTCTTAGTAAACAGCCACTCAGACAATACGAAGGGTTACCGTCTCTACAACACTAGTAACTCTTCTGTTAGTGCGATGTTTACCAACTCATCAAACCAGCTCGTTATTGCGGCAGGTGCTTTTGACCAAATCAACCTCAACAAGAAAGTATACGTAAACGGAGTAGCTCTCGGTGTCAATGTATCGCCCTCAGCAACCGCTGGACGTATTGACGCATCTAACGACATCGTAGCCTACTCATCGTCTGACGAGCGTCTTAAATACAACATCACTCCGATTGAGAACGCCATCGACAAGGTGAAGTCTCTCACTGGTGTAGAGTTTGACTGGAAGCCCGAGTACAAGCACGCACACGGATACGAAGGACACGACACTGGTATCATCGCACAGCAAGTACAAGAGGTTATCCCTAGCGCAGTAAGAACCAACGACACTGGATTCTTGGCTGTCCGCTACGAGAAACTGATTGGACTCTTGATTGAGGCTAACAAGGAACTCGCTGCTCGTGTTGAAGAACTTGAAAAGAAACTAGGATAATGGCACTTCAGACTGGAGGTCAGATAAGCATCAACGACATTAGAGTAGAGTTGGGACAGGCGCAGGCGAATAGTTCACTGCGCACCCTATCTTCTCTTGCTGGCAAGTCTACTCCTGATGCTATGAGTGAGTTCTATGGGTTCTCAGCAGCGACAGCTTACACGTTCTTAGCTGGAGACGGACAGCAAGGATACGGAGACTGGTCCGAAGCCTGTTCTATGGCATATGACGCAATCACTCTGTACTCATCGTCCACATCGCTATCAGTAAACGTATCGCTATACATCGACAACACGCTATCTAATACATTCGATGGTGGCGGTGTTTGGTGGAAGTCTGGTTCGCTGGTTTATGAAATAGATACGGCGGGTAAGATAACATCTCAACGTGGATGTTAATGTTTTTGTATATTTGTAACCACTAATTAGTTAGAACAATGGCTGTAATCGCAACTGTAGACAAGTTCGGCATCACCTTCGCCGACGCTTATCACAAGGTAACCCGTCTCACGTACGAGTCTACCGACCAAAAGACTTATGTATACGCCGCTCCCGCTGAGCCTACCGTAGACGCTGATGGCAATCCCGTACCTCCGATGCCTACCCCTCCGACCGAGGCTTGGGTTAAGAAGAACTTCTGCCACTACGAAGTAGCTACCTACGCATCTGAGGAGACTCGTGAGGCGCACGCTGAAACTATCTACCGCACGCACTTTAGCTTTGAGCCCGTGCTCGAGGCTGAAGCCGCTGACATCCTCGTACAAGCCTACGACCACCTTAAGGCTCAGGCTGGCTACGAAGACGCTGTAGACTGCTAAACAATAACCCCCAAATCTTAATTCACTATGGCACAGATTTCTGAAGCCCAATTAAATTCTGCACGTGAGATTCGTGCTAAGCAGCAACAAATCCAGATGGAACTTGGTGCTCTCTACGTAAGCGAGAAAGACCTCGCAGCACGTCAGGAGGCCCTCGTTGTAGAACTTCGCAAGAGCGGTGAGGAGATTCAGTCTCTAATGAACGAACTTGCCGAAGAGCACGGCCACGGAACCCTCAACCTTGAGACTGGTGAGTTCACCGTTCAAGAGCAGGAGACCCCCGAGCTGAAGGTTGTGAAATAACACATCCTCATCCTTAATCAGAAGTTAAGCCCCGTGAGGGGCTTTTCTTTTTGCTTTATTTTTGTGGTATGAAGGAGTGGGTCACTAAGTTATTGGGTGTCGGAGACGAGGTATCATCTAAGCGTGTCATTGGCATACTTGGAGCG
>JGI25921J50272_10000017_pt1 | contig 49707 bp, 21 predicted proteins | sample LauGreSu1BDMLBSD_2_FD_50272 | JGI IMG/M metagenome (IMG submission 50272) | reverse complement strand
CCGCAGAAATAATGAATGCGTCTCCAGATGTCCCAATGTCCACATCGACGGGACGCTCAGCAGGCAAGGGGCTTGAAGCAGAACCTACAAATGTTATCTCCCTGGGGATGCATGCGTCTCCGATGTGGGCCTTCAGGCGTGAAACCGACAGACGACATGAGCGGAAAGAAGACATATCTCCCAGTCTTATGAAGGGCTCGCGCACGGTTGCGAGCTGCACATCGTCTACAGAATCGGATACCGAACCAAGAGCGATAAATGGCTCGGGTATTGATGAAAAACCAAGGTCGATTCTTGCATAACCAACCGTGCGGGAATCAGCAAACTCCCTTTGACTCCTGTCCTTGAGCGAGAGCGGCGTGAACCCATATATGATGTGCGCGTATGTTGAACTGCCGTTAACCATGCAAGGTTCATACATCTCTCTCGCGGAGGTAGGCACCACAGGTCTATGAAGCACTACCGGCCCCCAAGTGCCAGCGACCTGATCGCTACCCCTATAAGCCATGTACATGGTAGAGACATCGCTGGTCTGCTCAAGCCGCACACCTGTCAATCCACCTGCCGGGGGAGAACTCTTCCTGATATAGCTCATCACGACTGCCGCTGGATTTGCGGGGCACGAAACAAACGGATTGGTGCAGTCTTTGCCAGGAACCTGAGCAATCACCGCTATATTGCCGGAAGTACCTCCAGAAGGACTGAGAGGCCTGTACATGATCACCCTGTCACTTCCTGCCCGCCCTGCCACAACTGCAAAGTCGTCCCAAGCCACATGGAGAATGCCGCCATTAGCCACAGCTATAGATGGGCTTTTCGCAGCAAAAGAAAGAACAGAAGATGATACTGCTATATCAGCCAAACCAGCTCCGCTGCTGTCCCATCTTGAGTTGCTGATTGCATATTTCGACATCGATATCGAGCTTGCACCGCCAGACTTGGAGTTAACAAACGCAACGAAAACACCACCGCTGCTGTAGGCACAGGCGGGAGATGATGCCCCCCTCTCCGTTGCAGTCACCTGGAAGGGAGTTTTCCATCCCTCTCCAACTGCCAAGCTTGAGTGATATATTTCAGATTTTCCTGATCGACTGTCCGTCCAAAAAACGTGAAGTGTTCCCGCATCGTCTATTGTGCATGATGTCTGACTATCTTGGGACTCGATAAAGGCGACACGAGAAAAGCCTCCAAATACTGCGGATTCACCAGCCACAGATACGGTCAGATGACCTACGGAGCGAGATGAGCCATCTACTGTCTGGAGAACCACATGAAAAACATTACCATCGGTATCAAAAACAATCGACGGGTGCTTAGATGAGGGCATGTTGCCAAGTCTGATCGGATCAGACCAGCCGTATGAAGCCCCCCAGTGAGAAAGCCATGATACGGGATTCGACCCCCCGTCGTCAGACCACCACACCGCGACCATGGCGTCGCCGCTGGCAGAAGACGCGATACGGGGCTCGAAGCAAGAGCCTGACACAAATGCGTCCGTGCTGCCATCAGAATAGATAGGACCAGACCATGTTGCCGAATCCGATGGTTTGAAGAAAAGCCGTGCTGTGCTGTCGCGCTTGGCGATTCTGAAGTCTACAGACTGACCAAGTTCCAAGGGGAGAACGGGTATGCTGTCAAATACAGCCACCCCACTCTCGACATTTATGGAATGCTTGGCGGATCCATCAAATATTGAAAGACCTATTCCTGCCTCTTCAACCGCATCCGGGGCAAGACTCTCCTCGATAACATCGAGACTGAAGCTACAGTCGACGGTATAGCCTCCGTCCGACAAGTTCGCCTGCGACCATTCTGTTGATCCTCTAGATGTTTCGATGAAAGCCTTGCGCCCGGATGCAGACCCCATCGGAGATGACCCAAGACTTACGGAAGCGGCGTTGACTTCAAGAGATATGGGGGATGATGTTGTGGGCGCAAATGCCAGTATTTGACCAGCCTCAAAATCCTCAAATCCAGTGAAAAGTGTGACTGAGTAATATGATGAGAAGGGGTTGGACTGCCCATCCACACCTATATTAAGAGAAGACAGACGCTGGGACAGTGTCGCACAGCTTATACCTACAAGATCAATAGAGAATCGTTGCAGAAATGATCCATCAAAGTCAGACTCCAAATCAGCAGAAAGAACGGATCCGCTGACGGAGAATTCATACAAATCTATGCCTATCCTTGCGTCTATCTTAAGAGCAACAAAAGTACCAGATTGTTCGTTGCCCGCCTGTTTTCCTAGTTTTGCAAAACCAGTGTCTATGGTCAGTTGGTTTCCAAAAACGAATGGCTCCACTCCATGACTAGAAACTACGGAAAATCCACTGTCATTCATATCAGAAATACTTGTAACCCTAGCAGATAGATTCCAATCATTGGGCTCACACCCAGATATGATCGTGGCTCCATATGGATGGGCGGCTATGCAATACGAAGATGTGCTGTCGCTTGATATGGCATGGATGCCAGAATCCTGCCCAGCTGTCGGTGCGCAATCGTAAAGTCGGCTTCCTTTTGCGGTTTCTACAAAAAATACAGTATCACTGCTGGAGCCTCCCTCTCGCCCAACCACTGCAAAGCCAGCAGCACTAGAACTGAGAGCAATTGCGCTCGCGAGGGGCAGACGCCCTTCGAAAACAGGGCTCAAGGAAGAAGAGTTGTCGAAAGTAGAACTGAATAGAACTGAGGCTATGGCTAGTTCGTAATTTGCCGACTCTCGGGTGCGTGGAGATATCTGAAGATGACTTGCAACACCACCCACCGCATACTCAGAGAAATTGCCATCAAATATATCCTGTCCATCAATCCTGAGCGTCGCACGAGTACCCTTGACGGCGATCTCAAGGTTGCGGATGTATGAAAAGTCATATTGCCCAGAAAAAATAGACCTGCTTCCGCATCGGAATCGAATCGACAGTGGCGAAATGTCTACAGCCACAGCATAGGTGTCGTCCACGCATTCTATTGCATATGGATATAGGACAGAACTGCCCTCGGCATCGATCTTGGTACAAGATGTGGCCAGGGCCAATCGCCACCCATGGATGTTGCGGGCGTTAGATGACCATGCATGGCCGGGTGTGGAGAAACGAACCGACTCTGAATTGCTGCCATCGGCATTCTCAAGAGTGACGTAGTATGTCAATCCATCCGACAGAAGGTCTTCGGGAATCTGGAATGTGCCATCAGAGTCACGAACAGTCCTGCTGATTATGCTCGAATCGAGAGGACGCCTTCCCACCATCAGGGTAACCATGTCCTCGGACGCCCCGTTTATTCCAGATGCATACGACCTCCAGGATATAACGGGACTAGAACTTGAAGATATGCTGTCTTCGCCACGTCCGTCTACTAATATTGGCTCTCGACTTCTTGATTGTGCACCGACAGTGACAGAGGATGAGACGACGGGCGTGCCCGGGACACCGGCCGCAAAAGGCTGAACCTGTACGGATACCGTGTCCCCCTGCTGCAGCCTCAGCCTAGCCCACCTTTCGTATATATACTGCTCCGAAGAGTCGGCCGATGGAAGAACCTGCTCGCCATTCACGAACCACCTGTGACCGAACTTGACCGCTGCAGGATCAACATCGGCAAACGATCCCTCCGAGTATGAGGCGACGAGTATGTCGTCAGGCGTCGGGGAGGGAGGAATGACCTGAACATCGGCACTGACGGTGGCGATGGTCTGGACGGTCAGCACATCGAGGACAAAAGGAGTCCCTTCCTCCATCGAATCATAAGGAACAACTCGCGCGTTCCACTTATCGCCAAAGCGGAGGTAAGAAAGCGGAAGCACGGAACTTCCATCAAGAGCAGAGATTCTAGATCCGTTGTTGAACCATTCTGTCTTGAACTGAACAGCTTCGGAAGATGTCTCTATGTCGAGAGACAACTTGGTGTTTATAGTAAGAGAAACTGGATCACTTATCGGATCGTATGCATACNGAGCTNAAANGATGAATGGAGAATCTTTTACCAGGGTGGAAAACTTGAACCAATCCCCTCCGCCGAGAAGCCTGACCTGACCAAAATATGTTCGAGCCCTTGTCAGTCCTGAAGCAAATCTTATCTGCTCTTCGGCAGAGGCAAGAAGCGGGGAACTTAGGTTTGCAATATTTCCAGTGAATGATGAGGTGCCCCACCCGGTTGAACTTTCACCCACGCGTATTTCAAAACCCGAGAATGATGAATCAGCCACCCATGAAACTGCAAACCCTCTTGGAAGCACCAAAGAAGGCTCTGCTGCAGATACGGGCTTACCGTTGATGCGGAGGGCTGTGATTGATGGCATGTTTCCTGTGCTCTTGCCTATCTTTTACGCACCCAAGCCACAAGCGCCTTCTGCGCCTAGAGCAGCCTCAATCCCGAACCGACCAATACGACACCCCTGTCGGGACTGATGGAGAACTGTGATCCTGAGATCGTCTTGTAGGGGATCATGTCACTAGGAAATTCCTCTAGCTTCAGATTTCTTGTCACGTCGAATCGAGCATCCTGAAGAGAATAATAAGAGCCATCTGAATCCACGACGAATTTTCCAGACCCCGTCTCTGCAACACCAACAACCCCCACCTGCGACGATGCAAAAAGAGGAACTGATGCTATGAAATTCCCACCCGCAAGGAGGGCGGTCTCCACCCCGAGCCTGGAGACATCCTCATAGATGAAAGACGCATCGCCAATGTCGTCTGTCGTCACAAAAAGATCGTGCATGAAATCGCCTGCTGAAGGCATGACGATCACGCCATCCGCATATGCGGACTGAGGACAATTCACGCAAAGGATGCGGTCGGTGTCCAGCCCCTCAAGCACTGCGGGGGATCCAGACGACTCCCTCAGGAGTGGCTGTCCGTCCACATGTACGGAAAAGATAGATTCGCGACCAGTGTTGACCATGTGCAGCACAACGAACTGCCACACATGGCTGTTGTGCCCAGTGAATCGGTAGTGTTCACCAACGCCTCCATCGAAAACGGAGAAGAGGAAGTCGCTCACCCCGTCCGTCCTCTGTATTCTTGAGAAAGACCATCCGCTGGCGGGTAGGCTGCTAGATATGCCGGGAGTACATGCCGAAAGGAGACATATCTGAATCTCCTGTGGCAGTCCATTGATGTCAAGTGGAGACGTAAGCGTGCCCGTGCGCAGCCACATGCACAAGGCAAGACGCTCGGTTGCAGCCTCGGGCATCACCGTGCTTGCGGACATTCCCGCAGCAAGAAGAAGGGCCATGCCCTGCTCGGTAGATGCTAAGTATGGGGATCCAGAAGTGGTTACCGCAGATCCGCCCACATCCGTCAGGGGAATGGAGCGCATCGGCAAGGCGATGAAATTTCTAGGAGTGGTCATGGCAGTTTTATGGTGAATCCAACGGATCCAGAACGCAGCGCACGCTTTGGCGCCGAAATCCAACAATAAGTCACCTCTCCAGGGGCTAGGCTTCCGAGGGGCACTGTGACTGAACCGTTAGAGGATGCCATCTTGTTCGTGATCTTGTTGCTGGCCACAAAAGAAGCCGCCGTGAGCCTACTCGGGGTTGGCAGGCACCAGAAGCTGCTGACGCCGGATGCCGGACGCGAGGCAAGTTCAAGGCGGTCACCCGACATGGAAGAAACCAGATAACGACTGCCTGCCTGACCAGTGGGCCAAGAGGAAATCGCATCTCCTCTACGCATGGCGTTCGACTTGCTGACACCAACAAGAGTGCTACCAACGACTGAAGAGGCGGTAAAAAGGAACCCCTGTCGGTTTGGACTTTCGACCACGCAATACGAGCCATCGGGCAAACCTGATATGACAAGGGTTCCCCCGCCGGACGGTATGCTGATGGCGGAGTTCACAAGCGCAAGGCAGCGGATTACTTCCCCGCCATCGAGGCTTGAAACATCAAACATTCCTCCATTTGTGCTGCGCAGCAACTCACCCTGCCTGTGCACTGATTGACCATACCGTTTTGATATGGAGAGGAGGCCTGCAGCACAGGATGCCTCTACGAGTTCCTTGCCAATCATGATATGGCGAGATGCAAACGGGCTTGCGTCGACAGTGACGGAAGTCTCCCCTGCGCCCAGTCCCCTCGTCAGTTTGCCGATTTCCTGTTCCATCGGTATGGAAGGATACCCACCTCGAGATATGCGGGAAGCCTGCAGCGGGTCTGGAGATGTCATGAATATTTCTATCTTCGCAGCACCAGGCGAAATGACGGACGGAGACTCTGCTATTGCAAGCGCACGCGAAGAATTCTTGGGTATGGAAATCTCCGCGATGCCACCATAGGACAGAGGTTTGTTACGATGCTGTGGATCGACCTTGATGTCCACTCCAAGAGGGGCGACTTCTTCTGTTAGAGCACCGAATGTTTTTGCCGTGATGGATCGGCGGGACACCTCGCGACCCTGGTTGTCGAGGAACAGCAGGGTTCCCCCGACCGATGAGAATTTCATGCTCACCACTGATGCCGATGGCAATGCCCCATTGCCCACAAAACCTATACTTGCCTGTTTTGTCGCAGGCAACTCAACAGACCCAGTGGACAGGGAAGGCACACTTGCTGGCGCCGCGAGGATGGAGGCTATCTTGTCCCATTCTGCCCTAGACCTCTGGCGATCAATGTCATATATGACCATGCTGCTGCGAGAGGATAGGATGGACATGAAGTCTGGCTCGGATAGGGCGTACTGGGTGTCTGTGTAGCCCGAAGAAATCTGCCTGCTTTCGCCCAACCTAATATCTCCAACACCCCCCTTAGGCTGAAGACCGAGCATGGGCATGCATATCGCTGTAAAATCCAACTCGGCTGAGCGCCTCATATAGCGAATGATTGCCCTTGCGTGCAGAGAGGACATCGAGCCTCTTGCCGCTGCATATTGCGCATTGCTGATAGCCATCGTCGGGCTTCCCAGGACGACGCCACGCCCATCACTGGCCAGAATCCAATCCGGACGGTTGCTGCCGTCTCGTAAGGTGGAGTCTCCACGAACCTCATACGAGGTGAAACCGCCGTGTGGAAGTTCAGACGGTGCCGACAGGGCGGCGTTGCCGAATTGCGCGATGTTGATGTAGTCGAAAATCGGAGAATACGATCCGATCAGAGATGGAGAATAAGCAACACCCTGCGTGTCTGCCACAAATGCCGACGCCAGCTGAGGAATCGATGCATTCTGCGGAGCAGACAGTCCAGGCGATATGAATTTGCATTCCGTAAAACGTCGACCAAACACTTCGCATGCTGAGGCGGCGATAGCCCCAAGAACTATTTGCCTTGAAATGTCATCGAACCATATGCTGAAAGCACGATTGGGTGCATAGTTCTTTGCGTCGCTTTGATAGTCCACATCAGACGGACTGTACACGCCCTGAGGGGAGCCGTCCCTCCCAACCGCGTCGCACCTGGTTGCGGCCGATATGAATGCCTGTCTCAAGCTCGGGAACGGGAAGCCGGGCAAAACCTCAAGATTAAATCGAGAATCAGATTCAATGCCCGGCCAGAATCCGCCCACAGCAGAACCTGCATGACATGCTCCATTGGCTCCGGTGTATGGCTCATGCGCCGCGTGTCGAGATGATGAGTAGTACGAGGGCTCGAATGACATGATCGATATCCACGGGACGAATGGATCGGAGCCGACGAGCCCAAGGCGCATGTTTGATCGCAGCGACCATCTGCGCTGGAATGTGTAAGACCATTCTGATGTCTGACGGACACCTGCAGAGACGAATGGAGTTGCATAAGGATTAGAAGAGAAGACGGTTGCTTGAGAATCAGGGTCTGCAAATGATGAGATGGCGTCGTCTGGATGGTTGCAAAGGAATGGATAGCATGACAACTCGTATCCAGTCAATGCATCGCAATAATTCTCACCAAGTGGAGTTCCAAAGTGCTCAAAAGCTATGCTCAGACCATTGGCTCGCATGGCAGAAGAGGCCCCATGAGAGAGCGCTCCAAGCGTAAGCGCAAGGTCAAAAGCCAAGTCGGCTGCCTTCTCTGCCCCTACGGTTCCATAGGGAGATGGAACCTGAAGATCGGCTTGCGATGCGTCTCTAACCCAGTTGGGGACAACCATGGATGAGGCGGACTGATCAACACATCCAGCAGCCGATGTCGAGGTGAGCCACCATGAAGGGATGTAGGAGCGGGCGACATCTGCTGCAGGTCGGAATCCAAGCGAGCATGACACATTGATGCACGGCTGCAATATCTTGCTACCCTTCGCCTGAGAAGACAAATATCCGTTTTTGGGTGACAGGGTTCCCGATAAGGTTCTTGCGTCGCATGCAAGCTTGGATATGACAGTAACTCCCGGCCTTGCTTGAAGCGATGTGCCAAAATGCATGGGGGACACCGCAGCATGGTCGGAACCGAACCTTCCCAACACTATATTGGCAGATGAGGATATGGCGTCTTCAGAACCAAGCAGCATGTGGATTTCAGCACCACTTATCTGACTGTTGGCGGACAAGATGACCTGCTCAAGACGGCTTCCGTGTCCGTAGCGCATCAGGACGGGAGCAGAAGCAAAAACCCAGGATGGGACATTTGCGAGGGAATCAACCTGTAACTCGGGGTCCATCCACACAACCCTCATTTTGAATTCCTTGAGGATATGAGATGATATGGCCGTGCATTCTGAAAGAGTGGCAGCGGATGAAGCGGTGCTTGATGAACTTGAACTTGATGAATTAGAGTTGCCAAACAAACCATACAAAGCCACTGCATCCACATGGCCAACAAGAGGTCTCAGGTTTTGCTCAAGCCAAAAGCGTGTTGCAGAATTGAGAATATTTGGTCTGACAGTTCCGTCCCACCTCAGGAGATCAATTTGCAAACTGCTAGATGAACTGCTGCTGGAGGAGCTGGACTTAGAGGAACTGCTGCTGGAGGAGCTGGANNTGGAGGAACTGCTGCTGGAGGAGCTGGACTTGGAGGANCTGCTGCTGGAGGATGGCGAGGTGGAGCTACTAGTGTTGTTGGAACTGGAGGAACTGCTGCTGGAGGAGCTAGACTTGGAGGAACTGCTGCTGGAGGATGGCGAGGTGGAGCTACTAGTGTTGTTGGAACTGGAGGAACTGCTGCTGGAGGAGCTAGACTTGGAGGAACTGCTGCTGGAGGAGCTAGACTTGGAGGAACTGCTGCTGGAGGAACTTGAACTGGATGAACTGCTGCTTGACGAAGAATCTTGGAAATTTGAACCGCCGCCGATGACGGGTAAAGCCCATCTGAGAGCCACGCAAATCTCAACACGGAAATCTCTACGTGCCTCAGACAGAGCTCGGACAACCTCTGACGATCCACCAACAAGGGGTGGGCTATATACATCCTGTCCATATCGGGCTACCGAATCCCAAGCCCCAAGCAGATTTGAGGTTGGATGACCATCGGGAGTGCCCATGAGTGCAGGTATGAATATCCTTCTGAATCCGGCGCCGTGGAGACTTTCGATTGCACCATACCAATAGGCATATGCATCCCCATTGGCGCCAAGATACCATGTGTTGACCTTGTTGCACCCTGCGCCAATTCCCCAATCGCACAGGGTGGTAGATGCGAAAGGCCTGCCATCCTGCAGGAAGCGAGTGCTGATCATAGGTCAATCTCCTGCACTATGCCCATAGGAGTCATGATCACTATTCTCTTCTGAGAACTTAGTGAAACTGCTATTGTATTGTCGGACAGCAGGCGTGCAGACATTACTGGGCCACCCAAATTGCCTATAGAAACAGCAGCTCCTGTGGAAAAACGAAATGCCTCTCCGAGCGCATCGAAAGCGACTGGGCCACTTGGATGCGCAGCAAGGCGGGTGCATGCAGATCCAGGAGTGCCCGAAATATGTATGGTGGTCACCGACGATGTGTCGGCTGAAACTATGTGCATTCTGTTGTTGTCGTCTTCTAGAGAAAAATAGAATACTCCCTGCAACTCCGCTGCGGCAATGGGCATGGCAGGTAGAATCGCCACTAAAGATATGCCATCTGCAGCCCTGTACACCAGATGTCGGTCGGATGTTTCACTACTGATGTAAAGAACTGAATTGGTGGTTGCAAGACTGTGCAGGCCATCTATTCCAACCACTGTCTTGAGTGTGCTCTTGACATCACGTGGGGTGTTGCATCCCACGTCTATCGCATTTACTTGGACACTCTTGCGCCCATCCTCCCCGGCTAGAGATATGACATTATCTGCCTGTGGAGGGCGAGGTTCTCCCCTTTTGATAAGAGTATACCCACCTGTATCACTTACATCATAGACATCAAATTGGCATGATGATATGGAGGTGGTCTCGTCGTAGGCGTAAAGCTTGGCATCCACATCGAGAGATGTGATGTATAGATTGCCTCCTGCAAGCTCGACCCCGAGATCCGGACCAGTCGTATCAAGAAGAAAAGTGCCAGTGTTTCTAATCTTCAAATCGGAAATGACGACTGGAGACGAAGACCTTCCTGCGGAGTCTCTGGTGAAGACCTGTATCTTCGCGTCATCGCAATTGCCAAGCCTACCGAGATCAATAGAATACTTGGCGATCAGCCTACCCGCATCTATGAGTGGAAACTTGACGATGCCGAGCGTCTCGCTACTAAGAGATGCGTACAGGCGAAGATTGGGCAACACATCCTTGTTTTTAGTGATATTGATTCTCAAATCGGTCTTTCCAAATATCTCCTCGCCTGCGACTGGAGACATGACCTCGACCGGATCCATCCTGAATCCATATCTACTTACAGGAGTGCGACAGAAAGAGGTGGCCGACCTGGTACCCGACCTGTTGATCAGGCGCACACCAATGAAGATGCTATCAGAGTTGACGGAGCGAGGAGCCATCCATGTGAATTGCTGCTGGGTTGCAGGAACCGTACCGACCGCAATCCATCTAGACCTGGAGGGATCGACCACATCGACTTCACCCGACACCACTATCTCATACATGGAAGTTATTCTGTCACTGTCGCTAAGTTGTGGCGGAATCCAGCGCACCGTCACGCCCGTCTGGTCATAGACCTCGCCACCCAGGGGCTCAAAAAGGGAAGGACTAGGAACTGTCATGACTTCCTCCAGAACGAAGAGTCACCGAAGGCGTTACGCCTGTCATTGGGGTCGGAATACCCCCGATAGAGCATGACCCCAGGAGCGTCCGACAGGGACACATTGTCTCCTAACCCGGCAAAATCTATACCTTCAGTGTTCAAATCGACCAGACTACCCTGAATGCATTCGCTTGGTATGCTTGGATAGAATGCAGCTATTCCATCCGAGACAAGCACACCATCCGCCTCTATCGGAGAGAACTCGGCATCGTATATTCCTCTGTTTACATCCACAGCGGTGAGTGGAGAGCGGAAAACCTGTATTCCACGAGTTACAAGCACTGCCTCGAAAGACGACCCTTCAGGAGCAGACTGCATAAGACCCCGTGCAAGCAAATCTGATATTCTCACCATGCGTCTAGGCGAAGCGAACTGAAATCTTGCGATCACCGCCTTCACATCCGCGCGAACACCGACATCGAGCGCATCGACATCTGCAGGCGTAGCGGCCTTTCCTGATGGCATTATCAATATCTGTCCTGACACCACAGGATACCCGTTGTACCGCGGAGGGTCCACAACAAGGACGGTTGGTTCTGCCCCATCCTCTGCATCTGCTGGCGTGTACTCAACACGCATCCTGATCGACATGGAGTACCTGGGCATGTCGTAAGTCGCCCTGATGCGCAGAGACATGGGTTCACTCCTTCCGAAAAAGGTCAAAACTTCCGCATCAACCTGCTTTTCGCCAGAACCAGGACTGAGTATCCATGGCACTTCAAAATGATCTTTTGCTATGAAACGTGCTCTAAATAAGGTACTGGCATATGGGTCAGTCACATCATGCGGCTGCCCCACCGCTATCCATGGACTGTATTCTGACTCATTCTCGTTCTTGAGGCGAACTGCATACGTTCCAGGCGCTCCTATTATATTAAGTAAAATGAAGCAGTCGGAAACCTCTGCCAAGAACCCGTCCCCTGCGCCAGAGTCGATAAGCCGAGTGACGAAATCGGCAGACACGCGCATCTTGAGAAACTCGTATTCCCCCTGGGGAGCGAGAGACTCGTTCAGATCGTCTATCATGCGACAGGTGGCTGCCGATGTGTCAGGAAGTATGGGCGAAGCCTTGCATGCAGCGGTAGCTATGATGAAATCCACTCCAGATCCATTCATAGAGGAAGCAATCATGCCGCCAGTCCAGTCGGCGCTGGAGGCGAGAGCGAAGGATTCTGGTCGTATTGGATTAGGCATGTCGTTGCTCAAGAGTCATATAGAGGTCGCGCTCCGCCCTCTCCATCGACAGAAGACCACCTATCGATGGAGGAATCGTATGTTGAGAACTTTATTTCTGTCCTGAATGAGGAAGGATCGTCGACCGAGTATTGGGATGATCCCCTGCCATCCTGCCACGATATATAGAACAATCCCAAGTCGCTGGCACAAACCGAAGGCATGCGGGCAAAACCCCTGCGCGGAGACAGATAAGAATATCTTCCATCGACACCAGTCCAAGAATCCGAAGTCAATCCTCTTAGGGATAGAGTGGAGCACTTGAATTCCTGCAATCCATTCGGCAGTAGAGAGAAAACACCGTCCACTTCCGACTCAAGCGTCAGATAGTATGTGGTGTCCGAAAGTATTGAGAATCGGTCGATTTGGGAAACCTTGACCCCGTCCGATTCCCTAGTAGATGTTCCTATGTCGGAGAATGCAGACTGCACGCTTCCTGCTGGAGATATGCGCGGAACAAAGGAAGCAGATATGGAATTGCCGGGAGCACAGGCGACCCCTCCAGTGGGGAAGGACCCTCGACCGGCATCCCAATACGCGGGAGACAGTCTGGAAGCGTATACGGCTATGGCATTTTTCCTAGATGCATCGGTGTAGATGGTGGCACGGAAATGGACAAGCTTTTGCTCCGATGCGGCGTTTATGAAATATGCAGGTGCCGAGCATCTCGGCCTCCTGGAGAAGGGACACAGCATGTAGCCTGATTCTGACACCGACCCGGACTCTCCAGGAGATGTGAGTATGCGCAGCTGAGAATATCCGAGCTGTGCCTTCTTCTTGAAACGCACATCAAGGCTGCGGAGATTGGCGCTGAGCACAATGTACTCTCCGTCTTCGAAGCGGACGGCACGCGAACCAGGCGTCTCCCATGAGACTCCTGCAAATCCAAAAGACCCATCCGTTGCGCCGAGATCGGATGGAGATGCGACTATTCCGACTATGGGAGCATTGAATGTGATGGTTGCATTTACGAATTCGTCAACATCGTAGGTAGTTCCGACGTGCTGGAGTTGCGCAGGAGCGTGGATGATGAAGGAACGGTATTGCTTGCCTGCGGCAATCCCCGGCAGGGAAGAGACCCCAGGAGGGAACGAAACATTAGTAGAACTGCCACCAAAGCTGAGATTGGTGTAATCTTGTGGACTGCGCGCAGGGAACTCCTGCACCGCTATGCCGCTGCTCTCTTGGGCAAGAAGAATCTCTATGCCTGTTCCAGTTGAATTTCCAATACTACCGCCTAGCACACGCTGAATTGCAGGGACATCATATCCGTTAAGACCAGGTTCTATCTGCTCGATGTTCATCGAGCTCTTGCCACTGACAAATTCAACTTGCTCGACTGTGGCGAGATTGGCGACGGTTTCTGCAGCCACAGTCCATCTCAGAACATTCTGGGAGCGAATGTCGTCGGGCACTGCATCATATGAAACCACATATTCAGCCCCCGCTGTCATAGCCTGACCTTCGGAATTCAGTGTACTGCCGTTGAGGTACCATCCCGACGGAGATTGCGCCGATGATGTCTGCAGCAGCAGCCTGCCTGTGGTGGCGTCATACACTGAGAGGACAAACTGATAGGTTCCTGTGGCTGCAGGAACTATGTTTGCCGATATGTCGCAACTGAAATATCTGGGAGGAAGATAGGGGTCATATGGATCAGCATCGAATTCTCGAATGAATGAAGTGGCCCTGTCAATCAGACACGGGTCTGGAATGTCAGCATCTGGGTGCGAACGGACGGTGGCCGCCACCACTGAGCCATGAGAATCCCTTTCGTGCCACGCAGCGAGGACGAGACCGACAGAATCGCATGCAATCGAGGGCTCCTGGGATATTACACCGTTACGCGATAGCACATCCGAGCGGGACAAGCCGCGATCCCAGTCGCGCATGCCGGTATAGCAAACCGACCAGCTTCCTCCTGAATTATCCTCGTAGGCACAGTGCATTTTTGCGAGCCTGTCGACGCACAAGGCGGGAGATTTTTGCAGGCCCTTATTTCGACCTATGCGGTTTACGGAAAGACCACCGCTTGTGAATGGAGTTCCGTACTGGGATACCGACAGGATTGGAAAGCCAAAATCCGCCTCCGCTGAAAGCATGGAATACTCTGTCGCCGCCTGTGACGATGGGACGACAGACATGTGCTCTACTACAACATTACTCCTGAATGGGTCTACATAAGTGTCAACCACTGTGTTATCAATCTCACTGACAGTGGAGGAACGGGTTCTATACTTCAATAGTCGACCCGACCGTCCTGGAATCGACAAGAACATTGAGTATGGCCCCTGAAAGCCAGTACGGACGGTGCTTGCAGCAACTGATGCNGANTCAGNGCCCAGCAGCAAGCCCTCTGCNTCGCANGCCTTGTAAANAATTCCATCTGTCGAAGACATCGCCATCGCCCTGACGCCCACTTCAGAAAGAGAAGATATGCCCCAGAACTCGACCGCTCCATCGGCCGCAAGAGCGCAAGACTGCAAATCGAACGCTCCAATAGAAACAAAGCATCCTAATGGCACATTACACTGTCCGTATGTGTTGTCTCCAAGAGCCAATAGCGTCCCGTCCTCTCTCAGCAAGACGCAATGACTTCTGCCACATGCAACTGCGACAAAATCATTTCCTAAAGGAGTAGACCATCCGGCAGGTAGTACTCCAATCGTAGACAAGGATCCATCGCCAAGTATGCACACGGCAAATGTCGACCCCACGGAGATATCACGCCAAGAGTTGCCCATGGACGACAGGTTCGAGGTAAAAGCAGTGATGATACTGTTCTGCAAGGCAGTGTCAGGAGAAGCCCCGTCAACCAGCCTGACCCTACCTTCCAAAACCCCGTTGCTCCTTATGACAAGACATATCAATATTGCACTTGAGTCGGGATAGGTGCAGTGGGCGGAGTTGGTCTGCACAGCAAGACAATCGCGATTGGATAGATCAGCCACAAACTCACTCGAACCTGGATTTATCGTGTTATCGATGGCAAGCCTGCCGGCTGAATCTATGTATACACATGCATCTCCCTCATCCGCCACCGAAACATATATGCTGTCCGCACGCTTCTGGTACAGTGGATGGAACGAAGAGACAAACAAGTCGCCCTCAGGGGATGAAAACTGCAGAGACAGACCTGCAAAATCATCCTGGGTGATTTTAGTGATTCTTGCCCTCTGCCTGCTGCCGACATACAGCATGGGATATGTCATATCAATAGGGCATACAACCGACCCGTCGGTGCGGGCTCTCTCGGCCTTCTTGCATCTGAGATAAATGTTATATAGCAGGTCGTCATCGGTCACGGGGGACAGCCCCGTCGCCGACGCATATTCGGGCATGGACAGAAAAACCGAATCCTGACGGAAGGAAGCAATCCCGCCGTGGGCAACTCTGTTGCGACGCGGCGACCAGAACCATGATGAATTGCCAGGAACTCCTCCGTACATCGTCGCATCAAGCGTGAATTCTGTCAGGGAGGTTGGCTGTACGACTATGCTTCTGAATCCTCCTGACCGAGAGAATGCTCCGCCTCCATATATACCACCGGAGTGACCAGTCGCCCACTCATCGACTGCAGATGCGCCATATGCCATGTTGATCCATGCGTCGCTAGGATCGACCGTCGACTCTAAGAAGTCGATGTTGCGGACAAGGTCTGACAGACTTGACTGCTGAACAAATCCACTCGTGAAATCGAGATCGCCGGGAGCCAGCAAGGTTCCAGAGCCGACAGACATCCTGACATCGGATATATCTATATCGGAAAACCTTATGGAAAGTCTCGTGGGGCATAGATAGTTTCTGAAACCGGCGTCGTTATGCCTGAACCATGCCGATGATGACAAGAAAGAACCGAGGCAAATGTCAAACTGACGCCTGCCGTCGGTCATATCAACCCTCCATTCGGCTGCAAGGCCCACAAGCCCATTAACTGCAGCCACTATGATGGCACGATGAGCCTTGTCGAGTAACTGATCCGAAGATTCAGGCCCTTCATGACGCAAGGGGTCCAGATGGAGACGAGAGGTTCTAACCGCGTGCTCATTGTCCTTGACGACAGAACAGCTTGCCGAAAGACGGAATGGATTGCGGATGTCGAAGATATGATCTGACTCGATGCGCTCCACCGCAAATGGAGTTCTTTCGTTGTCATTTGTGCTTTCGCTAGAAACAATATAGGAAACCAACTTTGCCCTGCCTGTGTATACAGCCTGCGATAACCCCTCGTAGAAATTTCTACAACTACCGCCGGCTCCCGTAACCCTGGTGCACCAATCGGTTTTAGTTTCGGTGTTCCGTGCAAAGAATCGGACAGTCTCAAGAGACACGCCGAGGATATAGTGATAAACCACACCATCCTGACCATCCGCAGCCGGTCTGGTCACTGTGGCGCCAGTCGGTATCTCGTAAAAAGTGCCGACGATGTCAGAACACTGGAGGTTGTAAGACGATTCTCCTCCCGCAGCGAGAAAGCCAAGTCCAGATGATTGATATAGACCACTCGGATTCTGATGGAGATCATTCAGGCGCAGACTTGATACCATCGGCACAAAATCGGAGAATTCCCTGCCGCTCCGACCTGACGCAAGTATGTTGTCACCGAACTGAAAAAGGCCTCCGTCCAGAGGGGAGAAAGCAGAAAGGAATCTTGAGTAGGCGTCCGCTATCGCATCGTCCGAGCCATCGCGCAGGAAAGCGGATGCAGATCCGCTTGAAGTGAATACAATTATTACTATCGATCCCGAACCATCGGCAAATCCTGTGATGTCCAATTTCCGCCCATATTGAGACACCGAACAATTGAGAGAATTGACTGCGGCTATTGGAGTGGGTAGTGGTCTGGTGCTGATTAAGCTGTGACTGAGTATGACACTTGCTCTCGTAGCTTCAACCGCAAGTATTGGTTCGTTGAAAACAACGGAAGACTGAATGTTTGAAGCGGAGGGAGGGATCGCCACGACATGGGCAACCACTCTGTCGCCGACAGCGAATCCTGCAAGAGCCTCGGTATCGTTATCCAAGGCCACTCCGCCAACGCGCGACCGCTGAGGAGCCCTGGCGAAGGGAGCGGCTCCAACGAATTCGGTGCGCATGGCTACCGATGTCGACGGAAATGCATCGACAACGATCAGGTCCATACCAAGGTTCGACCCTACAAGCACGTACTGGTCGTGGCATGTCGAGGGCTCTACCGAGACATCTGCATCGATCATATATCCGAAAGACTTGTGAGTTCCGTCGAACTGGCGACCTGAATCGGAAGTATAGTATGGGATTATTGCACAGCATTTCGATGAAAGCGGAGAATAGTCAAGGCAGACCGCGTCCGCCCTTGGCATGGCAACGGCTGAACCTGAATCGGCGACCTTGACCCATCCATCACGAAGCCTGACTCCAGAAGACGACGCATCAACAACTATGCGCATTTCAAATACATTGTCCGTTGGACGAAGGCGTATGTTGAAATCAAGAGACTTGCGGTCAGAAGATATAGTTAACGCAAGTATTGGGAATGATGACGCAGATCCGCGCGCGGGGAAAAGATAACCAGTGGGACTGAATATGCCGTCGGTGCTGGACAACTCCTCAGCTCCGCCTGCCACTGCGAGTATCTCTCCATCAAATGCGATACTGCCCTGGTATGCCTGCACGGAAGTCAATTGAGAAGAATCTATGTGGAATATGACAGTCTCAACAGACTGGAGCCTTTGCGCACCAGCGAGTTGAATGACAGCACCAGAAACATCTTTTATCAACGGCGCAATCGACCGTGGGTTGGTAATGGCAAAGTAAATCGGATCAGGACAAGAACCCAAGAATTCCCGCTTGACATATGCAGATCCTGACGGGATATTTCCCCGTAAGAAATTGACCGCAGAGAATGGGAGTTCGATAAGTCCGGTGCTCCCTTCGAGATTGAGAACGGATGCAGCCCTCTTTGGGGGAACCACAATCGGAGAACCGACAGACACCCCCGATCTCATGCAGTCTGCCACAAGAGCCTTTGTGGAAAAGAGGCCTGAATCTGGGCCTATCGTGGCATACGCCACATACGTGCCACCTCCGACATCTCTTTCCCAGACCATGTGAAGATTGCCCGACCTGTCTTCGCATATCCGCGGGTTTCGATTGTCACCGTCGTACGTCAACTGCATCCAGGTGCCCGCATCGGCATCCTGCTGCGTAACAGGACAATTGGAATACATGAACAGATGGTTTATACCATCGGCCTGGCTCTGGCACACCACCCTGCATGAGTGAGATACCGAAGGGAACACGCATGAAACGGGCTGACCCTGCGCGNTCCTGCGCATGGTTAGTGAAAATGTCTCTACCGAATCGGAAGNAGACTCATCTACGGCTAGGAAGGCTGCGTANACGCACGGNATGTCCTCCGATATGACTATTCCACCTGGTCGGTTCACGCCTGGACATGCCTGCAGCCTTACAGTGTCAGGTCCAGAACGAACATATGTAAATATAACGCCACGGAAGGGACCATTAAGAAAAACGAGGCTGCCACTGTCCGCCACCCCATGTGCAGGCAAATCCTTGATAGTTGTGACCTGAAAGGCGGATGATGCGCCACTGAACTGGTAAACCTCAATAGCGTTCCCTCCCTGCGATCCGGACACCTGTCCTGCAAGGAGCGAAAAACGATTGTCGGACGACACATCAATCCTACCGCCCACCACCTCTGCGGCGATGTCCGCAGCAGAGAGCACGATGTCATTGTTCATCTGAGCAGCAAGGTCTGTCAGGGCGCTTGCACTCCAAGGAACACTGAACGAGACCTCCTGACCTCCTGCAATCCTGACAACCACAGCGGCAACTCCAGCAGGGTCGGCTGTGGGTATGACTGAATGCAGGAATAGTGGTGGCTTCTTTATGGTGCCGCGACCGATGGCACGGGGCACAGCCTTGCCAACAGATGGAACCTTCGACACATATACTCGTGAAACGGATGTCGACTGAGCCGTCACAACTTCACAGTCAGAAGCGGGGAGTTTGGGATCCGTAGATGGAAGAGAGAATGCCATCCACGCCCCTCTTGAAAATGCATTCAACCCGCGATCATCATCATCGGAAGTGGGAAATATGCTTCCAAATGACTGCGAAAGGGGATCAAACAGAGCAGGAGACGAAGCGATATGGTCGAGAGGGGTGCATGCTGAAGCGAGTGTTCCTACTTTTTTGCTGTAACCCTCACCCACGCTCACGTACTGGGAATCGAGATGGGTTATCTCAAGCGTTGATCTTGCTCCGTTTGGATCATAGAGAGGGCCAACGACAGCAAGGTTGGAGCACGGTGCCTCTTGACTCTGAAATCGTAGACCTTGGTCGGGATTTGCCACAGGGTCGAGAATCACGCAACCGGGCCGGTCTGGGTCGTTGGTTGCCGCCAAGGTTCGCAGAACACTCGGGACAAAATGNACATCGCTGCCTGCCTCTGCCCAGCTGCCGTCGGAACTCGAAACGGATACGGGAACCCTGACAAGAGAATANGAGCCAAGCTGCTCCTGAGTGAACATCTGCGATGGGGTCAGCTTGAACTGACATTGACCCTTGCGGTCGGTTCTACCTCCATACTTTTTGGAACCTATGCCCAGACGGAATGGCGTGGAGGCAGGGCCTTTGACCTTCACAATGCACCTTTCCCCCACGGCGACGAACTGGGGCTGACAAGAGACATTGAACTGCGACTGGGAAGTTCCGCGTCGAGGCCTGACGAGAGACGCGCACACGGTGTCCGTTCCGTCTTTGTCCCTGATGTAGCAGAAAAGCGCCCCATCCTCGGCGGCGGCACGCATCTTCGTTATGCCGACCACCACCCCAGATGCGTCAGGTACCTTTGTGACCCATGTGCTGCCTCCGTCGAGAGACAATGGCAGCAGACCTCCCTTGGAGGCATCCTCCAATCGCAGAGAACAGCCCGCCATCCCGTCAAGGTCAAGGCTAAATGCCACCTCCCTGTGCGACTGAAGCGACCGCACCTCCGTGACATGTAGTTTTGGCTGTCTCATGTAATTCCGACCACTTCTTTCATGCTTTCGCATACCGCCTGGCGAGAGAAGGTGGCTCCAGCACGAATCCTGGCCACTCTCGCCGAACCGGATATGAGTTCATGATATTTTTCAAAAGCTTGCCCCACCGCCCTGCCTATGGAATCCGCAGTAATGATCGGCCATGCCTTAGATGAAAATTGCGGGTATCCGTCCATGGAAAGCGTTTCAACACCCGCCGAATCTATGACCGTCCCACATGATTCATCAAAAAAGTCGGCGATACCTCCGCTACGAGTGCTTATTACGGGAACGCCAGCTGCCATTGCCTGTGCCACAGGGAGACAGAACCCCTCGCCCCTTGAAGCGCATATGAAGGCGTCGCAGGACGCGTACAGGCCCGCCATGCTGCGGTCGGTGAGGCTGCCGTCCACCACAAGGAACCTCTCCCGCATACCCTCAGGCACGAGACGCCTGACCTCTGAGGAGGCAATAGAAGGCTTGTCGGTCTTGATGATGAGCCGCAAATCAATACCAGACCTCAGGGCTGATGCGATTCCCTGGATCAGGTTATGCCAATTTTTTCTTGTTTTCCATGCCCCTACCGCAAGCAGTATCATGGTACCCCCAGAATATCCTCGAGGGTGGCACTCAAAAAAACAATCCCTGACGAGGTGGCGGACGGTCACCCCGGGGATAGAAACCCCTGCGGCCTCGAACTCTCTTCGGCAAAATTCGCTTGGATACATCGCATGGGTTCCATCTCGATTTATGAGCCGAATCCAGTCCGACGGAGGCTGACCGCATTCGAAAGTGCAAACCACCACATTCTTTCTCCGCCCCCTCTTCAAGCCTCCCCAGCGGGGAGGTATGGAATGCCATATGGAGATGTCGGCCTCGCCAATAAAGCTTCTGTGGATGGCGGAAAGATCATCGGACGACATCCATGACGTGTCATTTAGGGGATGGAGAGGTCTGATTCGGAGGGGGACAGACAGATTCTGCAGACATGAGATGTATCCAAGAGCCGCATGTCCGAATCCCGTATTGTTGACGAAGCATGCATACTCTACTTTGTTCATCTTATGTGCTTATCAGGGTCAATCCAGGAGATGTCTCGCGCGCATCGTTCACAAGGCCAAATGTTCCATTGGAAATATCGCTGACCACCTGACCCCTGTCATCTATTCTGATGACCCTTCCTGCGGCTGCACCTATTGAGCTCTCGGCTATGACTATCGTGCCGTCAGAGGCAACCGACGCATCAGATGGATACAGGCCATCAGGACTGCTGTACTGGAATGCACGCGTGCCATCAGAATTTATCACCACGACGCGCCCACGGTATGGAGACAATGCCACGAGCGCCTGACCAACGAAAAGGTCGGCCTCCGTAGGATTTATCGGCGGAGCTGATCCTTCGGCAAAGTCTAGACCTGCGGCAAGTATCCTTCCATCGGAATACTTGAGCGCACTGCCGAGGGTGAAGTCGGACATCGTGAAAGACGATGTGCCGCCATATGAGAAAGTGCCAAACCAGTCTGAAGTACGAAGCCGGACGATGGTCGGAACGGATGGGGCGCTTGTATTTCCATCGGCCAACGGCTCATCTATGCATGTTATTCTGAAAGAATATATGGCGGGAGAAAATGGAGCATCCACCTCGACGGTGGATGAGCCAACCGTCTGCGTAGAAACAATCCTTATGTGGAGGTTGAGCAGATAGGTCACCCCGATATTGTCAGATCCTGTGTCTGTAGGGGGAGGGGTTAGATTTACCGTCGCGCCATATGCTGCCTCCTGCACAACCTCTACAGTACCCTTGAATGCGGGGGTTCCCTGAAGCACAGGAGGTATTCCGCCGTCCGAGCCCGCTAGGGCCTCTCTGAAATAAACCTTGTATGGATTTCCGTTCTCGTCGAATATATCGTTTTCAGGAAACCTGTAGGACACATTGAAGCTGAGAGGATTGGCCGACTGCTGAATGTTGAGATAGTATTCGTCAGTGTCAGGACGCAATCCGGCTCTGATTCTGTCGAAGTTGACCGAACTGTTGCATATCAACCATTCCGTGTCATAACTTTCAGCAGAAATCGGATGGTATACGGCATTTAGATATGTGAAGTCTCCCACGAAAAGACGCAGACCGTTGAGTGTGTAATTGGCCGCAAGCAGGGCCGAATTGCTGTAAGAAGTCTCGCCAAAAGCAGAAGCGTCCACTCTGCAAAATACCAACTGCCCTGCATCTCTCGCCTGGACGGCGAGGTTAACCTTGTCTTGAGAGAGGGCTATCTGAAGTACATTGGGTGGTCGGCTTCCAGCCTGTCCACCCGTAACCACGGAATCTAGAGCGTTGCCGGATATGGTGTCATTGCCTATGACGAGAGAGAACTTCGTCACATCGAAGCTTGAGTCAACGGTGACTGGTCGCGAGAAGACCACCTGAACAAGTCTTGTTCCAGAATTGAGAACCGCACACAGGGGTACGAATTGGTCTCCAGTCGACAGAGGCTCGGAGTTTCCGATTCCCCTAACAAACCTTCCATCACGAGATATCTCGACCACACGGTTGTTGTACGTATCCGAAATCAGGAATGACTTGTTGGCGAGGCGAGATACCGAACTCGCCTGATCAAAGCCCATACCGGCGATTCCTTCAGCCTGCCACACATAGGAAGGCCTAGAAGCCTGCACAGGGGACACAGGGAGATCGGCGCCAAGATATCCAAATTCACTTATGTTCTCATCGTTCAGCAGCTGGACGGAGTCGTTGGAAGAGTAGAATAACTTGCCGACCTCGAGAGGTTCCTGAATCCGAACGCCTGCACTTGTTGGAGTCAAGTCTTGGATTTCTATATTAGAAAAATCGCATGTTTCCCACAGTGGGCGGTTGTCTAGCACAAAGCCAGACTGCGTGCCATCAACCCTCAGTTGAATCGTGAAGTCCTTCAGAATCGGAGCAAGGGTTCTCTCGTCGTTTGCACGCAATGCGACTTCCACATCCACGATCAAAGCCGAAACATTTATTGACTGACCATCCTGCGGAAGGGGACCCTCAAACAGGGCAGCATCTATCTCAGACGTCGTCAATCCTGAGCGATATCTGACCTCAATCGCACAGCCAGCAGGTATCACCTGCGGCGTCCACATGATTGCGTTGAGCACATAGGGAGATGGAGATGCGTACCTGTATCTGAGCACTCCTGTCGGCTGATAAAGAACATCCTGCACCGCCACAGAAGAAGTGCGAACATCATCTATGTTGAATGAGAAATCGACTGACGCATCATCCACCTCAAAAACTATCGCCTTGATGGAGCCCCTGTCGAAAGGAAGCAAGTTGTATTCAACAAGCTTGAAGTTGTCCATCGCAGGATCGGGGTTGCTTGTGACCTCGTTTGCTGTCAAAATAACCTGTTTTGCGGTGCTGGTCGGGGTGCCGTCACTGCCGACCTGATTCACCAGATATACTGAAACAGATGGGTGCGAATCGTCGATGCAGCGCACGTAGAAGAACAACTTGCTGAAATCAGCCCAGTTGCCATCTCCGGCTATGTTCTTGCGGAATGTCAGGCGATGTCTTATTCCCGACCTCAGCCTGGCGGAGCGCACGCCGTCAGTCTGCACATCCGAGTCGCCGGAAATGGCAATGGTGCTGTTGGTGGAGTCGACCCTGTACTCAAAGCCTGGCACGCCAGCATCGGTTCCGCCCTCAAAGCTGTCGCTGAAAAGTACCGATTGCTCATTGATGGTCGAAGAAAGTGTCGCACCGCCTGCCTCCCCCTCCAGTATGACAGCGTTTTGAGCCGCATAGTAGCCACGGAGTTCGGAAGCACTATTGTACTTGACATTCACAAGCAAACCGGCGCTCTGCTGCCTGCCGGCTATGCAGCCCGTGGAAGGAGAATAGACCGCAGTTGTGTTGGCGAAGTCTATTATTGAATCTGAAGATGTACCAGGAACATAGGTGATTGCATTCACATGGTAATCACTGTGCGCTGGATGCGCACGACGGAATGCTATGTTCTGCTGCAACTGGTTGACCGCAGTCACCTCGCCAAGGAGAACGCGGTCGGTGGTCTGTAGGGAACGTGCAAGGGATTCCAGTCCAGCATGACTCAGTGTTCCTGAATTCTTCAGTTCAGAATGACTGAGCCTTGGAATTCTGTCTACAGACAACTGCCCTGATGCGATCTGCTCAGCACTGACATCCCCTATCCTTGCGCCTGGCAGGAAGTTTTTCACCTCACGAAGCAGGTCTATGCGCGAAGGAGAACCCCTGTGCTTGTGCTTGGCTATCTCGCTCAGAATCAATGAGCGGAAGGATATCTGTTGCTGAACGGAATTGTCGACCTGCTCTACAATCCCCATGCCCGTGCGCACCTGAGCAAGCCTCACACTGTTGGGCAGGCTTGGCATATATGAATAGAAAAGTGAGCCTGTACCCGGACCGAAGCCGGGAAGAACCCTCAGATATACATAGACACTCTCTCCTGATGGTATTCCTGTCAAGCGAAATGGACTGTCTATGTATATCGCACGACCCTGAACAAACGCTATGCCGGGCGAGACGGACACCGATGTCCCCGAGTTCGTGCCTGTCACTCCAGCAACCCTCAGGCCAGTCACGACCCCGTTGCCGAAAATTGAGTACATTCCGAATATCTGACGGTCGATGGTGAGAAAACGCTCCTGCTCCAGCCTCACGCTGGCCGCAGCATCCAGTCGGTCTCGGAAATCGAAATATCCAAGACCGTAGTATGGCGTCCTTCCTGCCATGATTACCTCGAAACGGTTCCGTTACGGATGCCCACCCTTGCCTCTCCAGACATATTCAGTCCAGAAAGAGGCGTTGCGCCAGTGATGAGGGATCCATCAACGACCTTCTCGACGGTATCTCGTCCGTCGAATTTAGCCATCTCCTCATTGATCATCTGGCGTATGGAGTTGAACGCCGACCGCCCGGCTTCGTTGATTTTTTCGTTCATTGTCTTCCTCTGTTAGATTTTCTCATAAATCGCAATCGCACCTACACCGAACTTCCGTTCTGAGTCGTGACCGTGCCGTTGGTTGGATTTACAGACCAAATGGTGGGCTTGAATATCACCTTTTCTCCAGGTATGAAGTACTGACCCATGATCGAAGTGGTCCAGGAGTTGCTTTCTGCGTTTATAGAATGCTTTACCTCGCTCACCAGAAGCCTGACCGCACCCGCCATGCCGAAACCATTGAACTCAATAATCTGCATGGGACGCAGACCAGTACGCCCAGGAACGTTGAATGAAACCTCTATGGGCGCGTTGAACATCTTCGTGTATTTACTAACTTGAGACATGACGGTATCCCGTGAGCCGAAGATGCCATCCTGCTGATAGAACATTTTTTTGTATCCTATGAAGCTGGGACTGGATGGATCGACTATAGAGTTTCTGTTCATGTGGGCAGCAAACAATTTAGACATATTTGGGGTGCTGCTGATAAGTCGTATTTCATTGAATACATCAGCAGTTAGCCGCTTGAAGTTGTAGCTGGTATCTGCAACCACGTTCCACCATCTCAGATATATAGCCTGCGTGTCAACTGCAGTGTTGTTGGAGTATGTCACATCGTCGCTGGTGACCGCTGCCTCGGTTGATGTCCCTGAAAAATCGCTTGGCTGCTCCGATGGCACAGATGTGTCTGTTGATCCATTTGCACCAGAGCTGCCAGTGATAAGCTGATCATCGTTCACAGTCCATGAAAAATAGTCGACTGCCCTCATCGCAGGAAAGCCCTGGGCGCTCTGCGTCGCCCTGTCGACCATGTTCTGCTCGGCCTCGTCCACTGGTATGTCGAAATGCATCACCCCATTCGCATCGAAGAAGAGCGTTTTGCCTGACAACTTGGCGATCCTCTGCAGTATGTTCAGGTAGGATTCATTCACCGCCGGCTTAAACATAGCTTCGTTGAGGGTGTTGTATTTACCAGGCAAGACTATGTCATTCCAGATCACCTGCTCGTCGCCAAACTGCACCACCTGGTAGTCATTTACCGGGCTAACTCTGGCCAGTTCATAGACAAGCCTTCCTGGCAAGAAAGACTCCGATGACCCAGAAGCCACCCCTTGCTGGGTCCAGCCAGGATTGTCTGATCCTGAAAAGTCTCCAGAACCGCCAGACTGGGTTCTTCCAAGCTTGAACCCTGCCTGTGCAACCACATCCAAAACGACGTTATAGTCTCGAACAGCATCATAAAACGGGGCATTAAGCCACTTGGTGTGCTCAAGAACCATGGTGTAGTCGCGCATGCTGCATGTCATGACGATCTTATTCACCTCTGTCCTGAAGCTGACATCGTTGCATATACCAGTAAAAAGTGCCTTGCGGGACTTCGCGACATCATCAACGCCAAGATTGGAATACATAGTTCCATTGAACTGTCCGGCATTCTCTCGCCATGCATACACTGTGACATAGAAATACTTGTCCTGAAGTGAGGCTAGATAGTCACTCTGATCCGTTGCACTGTAGTTGGTGTCCGCCGCCCCCTCACCCATGTTTACATCCTGCTGCTGCCCGCCACCACCAGTGGCCGGATCGATTGACTCTATCGACCCCTGTGCCTCACCCTTGGACAGATACAGAGTCATGGAAGAGTTGTGGGTGATCTGGAATCGCTCCTGCCGATTCCAACTGTCCTCTAGTGACATGACATGGTTGGTTATGTCGACGGGCTCGGAAGACCACCTGTCGGTCTCATCCTCCCTGATGAACACAGTGAATCCGGAGCACAGCGGTCTGATGCAATTAAACATGGTGTACGGCGTCTCCCCGCCCTCCAAGGTCAGGGAACCGGCCTGGAGGGTGATGGTGGGAGTTATGTTTATGGCAAACGCATTGGCAGGATTGGGCTCCAATTTGGCCGAGGCGCTCAACGAAGAACCATGAACCGACATCGATGAAACATCTCTCATGAATATGCTCTGTCCGGTGCCCTCGGTCACACATCCATATTTATCTCCCGGAATCGTTTTTCTGATATCTTCGGAAAAACTAGAAGAATCAATTGTTACAGGGTTGCCCCGTATCAGTTCCGTAAGCTCGTTGCATGATTGGAACCAGTAGGCGGCCCCCTCCCCAGGATAGCCAATGGCCACGCGAGATTCAATCTCGTCTGCGCTGCTGGTTATGTCGCTGCGTGCACCCTTGGAACGCAAGATGACGCTGATTGCCGATACATCTGCATTGTCGCCAGAGACTGGCTCATAGGGGTCTGCGGTACCATCTGCCACTTCAAGTGCAGTGATGGGTGTTGCCGTCGAAAGGCTCGTAGAACTTACATATCGAATGGGGCTGAAATTGAAGGCCCCTCGATAGTGACCCATGTGAACCCTGACATATCCGCACAACTTAATTGGACACATGTACTGAGAGTCAGCGGCCTTGTTTTCTTCCCCAAGAGCCTGGAGCATACTCTCCGTTAGGGGCTTGGTCTGAGCCAGAGCCTTGATTTTGTCGTTCCACCTGTGCCTCTCAATTATCACAGGAGGCTCTCCGTCTATGGATATCTGCAACTTGCCGAAGAAATGCTGAATCGATATTTCAAAAGCGTCCATCTTTAGTAATGAAGCGCCCTTCCTCTTGATGGTTCCAAGCAGCCGAGAGTGCTCCGAACCGCCACGGAGAACAGTCACCGACTGCCCTTTGTCATCCGTGAAGGCGGGAACAAATTCAGGATCACTCGTGACCTCAAATATGCTTATGTTGGTTTCATGCGCTATGGATATGAAAAACCTATTCTCCACGCCACCGTCAATCTCAATGATCACATATGGCTGTTCTGCAAGATAGAACTGCTCGGCCTCAGACCCTATCACATATTCTGAGCGTGCAGGTTGTCCGTTTTCTGCGGGCCTGGCCCTGTATGGAGCGACTCCGAAGTTTGACCACACTTCGCCCGTGGACAAAAGCTGAGACTCCATATCCGTCTCGGCGTGATTGCGGGTTTGTGTATTTTCTGATGGAGTCGATGTTGCAGTGGTAGGATAAGGCTCGACATACAGGGGATCAAGATATCTATAGTATTCTCTCATTACGAATGCGGGGCGATACAGTATGTTTTTTTCTCCAACCACCTCATTCTTCGTGATATCCGCTTGGGGGAACTGGCCGGTTGTATTTTGAAACCTTATGCTGAAATCTAGACCAGGCATGATTCCCATCATCTTCTCATATGTTGCGTGCATGCCAGGATTAAGATTGCTGTATACAGGTATACCAGATGGCACGGTTGTGCGCGGATTCTCGCCCAGCAACTGCGCACCCGCCACAGATTTGAATGCGTCAAGACCATAAACTTCTTCGCCAAGACGCTCGAAAAGATTGCCGACGAAGCTGTTGTCGAGTGCGACATAAGCCAGTGCAGGACCTGTGTTGGCAGAAGTGTTTTCTTCCTCTTTGCTGCCTGGCTTTGATTCCTTCTTCTTGACTGGCTCTGCTATCTCGCGCGTTCGACTTACAGGTATGATGTCCTCAAGAGGAGACCTTGCCCCAGACTCCACATCGTACGCACCAGAGGCCACCAGCAATGCGCGAGCTTTTTCGGGAAATATTATGTCGGTGAACAGGCCTGGAACCAATACAAAAAGTTGATGGAGAAAAAGCGTGTCATTACTGTCGCGAACCGAAGCCGCCACCTCGTTGTAGCCGGATATTAAAAATTGACCTATCAGTGACTGGGCACTATCCCGCTGGGAGTCGTCCATTACTGGCTCCTGGGAAGGCTGTTCTGAAATGGCAGATTGGGTGACGATGTCTGCATCAGCGAGACTCACGCTTGGGATAACAATTTCGTATCCATCGGCATAGCAGGTCGGCATCCTGCCGAAAGTAGCCCTCGCGAGGGAAACACCGATTCCGGTTCCCTGCTGTATGATGTCGACATCAGCTATGTTTGTCGCATTTATGAATTCGATGGTAGATTTAGTAAATTTGAATTCATGAACCTGGCGGGTGCGGCGAACGAAAGGACACCTGTTTGCCTCGAAGAGCAGAACCTGCAACCTCACCTTGCCGAGAGACGCAGGTAGAGACCTTACGGACTGCGAGCGTAAAGCAACCTGTGGTCCAGAGAAGCCAGAAGGGACAATCTGCCCTGAGCCTGAGATTGGATCAAACGAGCTGGGCATCTAGAACCACCGTGTCTCCCATTATGAAGCCGCCTCTCACTGTCTCCGAAGTGAGATAAAACATCCTGAAGCACCCATCCTGCAGGTTGACAAGGGCGGGCGACACATATCCGAAGTCAACGCCAAAACGCTCGCTCAGGAGTTCGGAGTTTCCACTATATGTTTTACTCACACGGAAAAATGACCTCTCCCTGTCGATTGCGTCCGCTGCCCCTGATGGCAGTTCACCCATCAGGTAAAATGGGCGCATGAATTCCCGCTCTGGATTGGAGAGCCATGCGGTGGAGAACATATTTACTGTCTCTTTGACGCCCTTGGCGATGTTCACGCATGGAATTCTCTGCCCGTAGAGGGCTCCCTCTGCGTTGTAGACAACCAGAAGGTAGTCGCCGAACTTATCCACGCACATGGATATGCTGTCGATGGGAGCCGAATCCCCCAAAGAAGCCGTTTGAGAAGTCAGGTCATACGAGCTGTCGGCATCGTCATTGGAATATTTGATAGGCCTGAGCGGATATGCAAGATCAGAAAAAGCAGGTCTCCAAGCCCTTCCGCCATCGGAGCTGACGAAGGCGTATACCGATCCCTCATGCACCATCATGCAGAACAGCATCCCATTCGGAAGAACCTCGAATGCATATGGGGCGTCCGGGTCGAAATCGAACCTTCCGAAAGAGCCTATGCAATACTTGGGGTCCTCACCATGCTGGCTGGCTATCCGTGGAACAAGGATGCGCCTCTTCATTTCCTTTTCACTGGCACCCGTAGTGTCCTTAAAAGAATTGGAAAGTATAGACTTGGCATTAGCCGACTCCTCCTTGTATTCTTCGTTGGAAGCAAATGATGCGTTCACCACATATGCAGTCGTCAATCTGACTTTCATGCTAGAATCAGACACCCTGTCCAAATTTAGCCCCTGCTGGAATGCGTCTTGCCTGTACGCNTCCGCATACAACGCGTAGGCATAATCACGTAAACCTTCAGCACTGCCAACCTTGAATCTAGACTTCTGCAANACGCGGGGAAGTCGGTGAATATCGCTAGCCATCGACAGATCGTCTATGCGCTTGCAGAGCAGCATGCCATCTTTCTTGAACATGCAGTATGTGCACTGATTGGCGTGGTCAGACCTCGCCAGGACGTCTGAAACAGTCTCTCCGGCGAACCCCTGCATGACATGGGTCATCAGGTTCCATGTCATGTCCCCATCGCAAGACCAGTAGCAACTGAGTCCATATTCATCGCTGCTCGATGTGAAGTACATTCCCGTACATCCATAGATGTCCACAAAAGGAGATGCTGACGACATCTCCGGATACCATTTTTCCACCTCCTGCCGAGGCACCCACCTCACACGAACGCGTACTGAATTCAGTTGGGGCAAAGTGGATGCCGAGGATACTATGAGATTGATGCCGCTCCCATAGTGTGGACCTCTTATCTTGCACCTACCGTAATCATCCACCTTAAACCAAAGAAGATACTGCGATCCCTCAGGAGGGTATATATTGCCGTTTGCAATCTGGAATGAGTCATCGAAGCATGCTGAAACGAACAGGGGTCTGAAATCAGAGGACCCAAGAACCTGATCGCCCCCTCCAATACGTTCAGAAAGCAGTTCAATTTCTGCTGAAGCAACCACATAGTCGGGCCTTGATGGAACTGTAGCACTCAGACCGCTTCCAAAAGGGATCAAGCTTATGGTGGATACCGTTTCCTCTATTATGGGTTTTTCTCCAGGTCTTTCTCTGAATGCGTCGGATTCATTGACAAGAGCAAATAAGCCTCTTGATGCGCTGGGCACAACATCAAACGGTGTTCCAAAAGCCGCACGAGAGCCAAGGGGGTCGGAAAGGCGGGTTATCGATGCACTGTTCCAGACTTGGGAATCCAAGGATAGGCTGTCCCTTCTGGGAGAGATGGCTGACATTGCGCGGTGAGACTGAACAGATTCCACATGCAGCATCCCATATTTGTCATCACTGCGGAGGACGACTGCGCCATCGCGGTTGTTCCTGTCCATTGAAGCACGAATGCCGCTGAAAGTTCCCTGGGTAATAATGTATGGCCATCCAAATCTCTCCGATGGACCAGCATTCTCTATCAGGACGCGACCTTTTCTAGAGAGGTCTATCCCTCCCAAGAATCCAGCACGTCTGATGGAATCAAAAACTCCGATACCTGTGGTTGGGTCGATTGATGTAATTCCAGGCTTCGTTATTGGTGGAGCGAGCAATACCTGGGTGTCAAACTCTGCCAAAGACAGGTCGGGATATCCNGTACGACCTCTAGGTGGGAAAGCGCCAACCCTGCTCTGTGTGCTTGAGAACAAACGGAAGAAGTCAAGCCTAGGTATGCCTATTCCACTCCCTGGAGAGGCAGAATCATATTTGGAGGCATTTGCTATTGCCACCGCAAGACCTCGCTCGTAAGGTATCTTCAGATCATCTGGAAGACAACTGTTGTTTGCCTCAGATATGTCAAAATACATGTCTACAATGGGTACAATATTGGACGTATATCCAGTGAAATCTCTAGCTCTTAGGAAATTGGTGTCGAACCAAAGCCTGTTGGGTATGTCTTGAGGCGCAAAAAGCAGGGTGCTCTCTTCAGAAGCATTCATATAGAATATGCCTCTTGAGTCAGCAAAAAAGTAGCCCTTAGGAAATTCTATGATTCTTCCATTTGCAGCTCGGTTGTGAAACCTAGATATCCTAGGCAGAACTATAGATATAGGGGTGCCCACGACCGTGTCATCGGTGTCTGTGATGTCTAAGTTTTGAAAACTTTGAGATGGCGGAATGAGTGGATTGTTGACCGTAGGTCTGCCCGATTCTATTTGTTCCTGTGCCGACACGCGAACGCAAGATTGCGCGAACGACTGCGCATCAGTTGCGTAACTTGAATAGGGAACTGGACCCAAAGACTTAGCGTTCAGATAGGCCTGATAGGTGAAAGACCTTGGATTGTGCCCCGTGGAAAGGGTTGGCAACTGACCAGTATACACTTCGAAATAATCGATATCTGTGTTGAGCGCTGCCACCGATGCATATTTGCACCTTTCAAGCAGTCCGTCTATCTCTCTGATAACTGTGGTGGTTGGACTGAAATGATATAGACTGCTCCTGTTCTGAACCATGTCCAGCCCATTCACTCCAAGCAGCATAAATGTGCGTGCCTGATAGTAGTGAATATCCATGTTTATTCTTCTTGATATGATCTCATCGCTGTCCTGATATGTGATGTACAAATTAGGTGTGTAGTTCTCAGTTCGGATTACATCTTCGTCAACTGATGCCACTGCTTCGGGTATGTAAACAACAAGATACTGCTTCGTTGGGTCAATATCATTATTCACTGCAAAAAGCGGAGTGTGTCCACCCTCAACCTCTACGCGAACACTTGGAGAAGTGAGAATCCAGTCTATTTTTTTACCGCCAGCAAGCAAATATGTTCTCAACTCTCTACCAGTAACATATGAAAAATTCAAAGGATCAGCATCTAAAACCAAGCGCCGTGCAACGCCGTTTCTCGGATCTTCTCCAAGAGCACCATCAATTACGCCCTTCCCAAGCCACTGCACAGAAGCTCCAAATTCTACGGGTTTTCTTGTCACGCACAGGACAGAAGAATATCCTGAGCCCAACTTGATTATCATCCCATAGCCCCTCGGAACCTTGAAAAGCGGCCAATTTGCTGATCCATCAGAAATTTGGACGTCTTCTCCTGTGACGGAGTCACGCCTCACAATCGGAGTGCGAGACCCCTTCAGGTCAGAGACTGCGCTGCTGTCATCAGGAAGTAGATCAAATATGCTGTTGATTCCGACTGACTTATTAACTTGCGTTCCGCTGTTGCAATAGTAATATCCATACTTGTATGTAAACGTACCGAACTGGAGCGCACGTCCCGCTGCATCCACCCCCTGCTGCAGATTAAGAGAAGCTCCAAAAACACCGGGAAGTAATGATATTATGTCAAATATAGGATCCTTCTGTAGAGTGAGAGTTACAGACGAACGTATGTCCATTCTGATGCTAGTAGAAGGAAGCATCCTGATTCTGGCACCCACAAAATAAGGGATATCAAATGCAGGATCCAGAGTCAGGAGCGTTGCCTGATCGCTTGGTCCACGATACTGCGGCGATACCAAGAACACTGCCTTGCCACCCCGCTGAACAGACTGCACCTGGGATGTGGGAACAGATGGAACCGAAGGGGGATTGGCAAAAACCTGGAGGGAAAGAGACGTTCTCCTTATGGAGCCCTCCACCATGGTTATTTTTCCATTCTTCGTGTAATACCAAGCATACTCAAAATAAATGCGAAAAATCTTACGGTCTACGCCCTGTGATATAAGCGTGTCGGGAAGATCATCGTTGACGGTTTGTACTTCTAGACGAAATCCGTCAAATCTTTTGGAAAAACCGGGGTTGTCAGAAGCAGAAATGGTAACCCCTGCTGCCGGGTCCATGAATATGTCTACGGGATTAGTGGGCTCCTCCCCTGGTCCCGTTTGTCTAGTCTGTATGACAGGTATGTACCCGTATGGAACCACCTGCGCCCAATCCAGGGCCAGAAAGCCTTCCGGCTGCGGATTGTTCACAACTGCGCTCACGCACTAAATCCCTGCCGTATCGCTTGGGCAAATCCATCCACGATGGCGGGAACCACCTGAGACTTCGTCATCTCAGCAACCTGAGTGGACAGACTGCGTACGAATCCCTCCGGCATCGTGATGCCGATGTTCTCACGGAAAAGTGCAGGTCTGCTTGCTGCCCTATCTTCGTTATTACGAGATGGCTCAGTAGCCGTGAGGGCGGGGGGTGCAGTCTCCCTGCGAGGAATCATGTTTTCGTTCTGCCTGGGAACACCCAATGGCCTAGCGACAGAATCCCGTATCTCTCGGGCGTATACATCGAGCCGCTCTGCATTCCTCAGGAAGTCCTCGCGGAGCGAATTGAAACTGTCGGAGTATTCTGAATTTGCCTTATCAGCGACTGAATTTGCACTTCCCCTCGCACTGACACCCGCACCAGACTCAACAAAATTTCTGCTCGCTCTTGCCGTATAGATATTACGATCTATCTCTTTCTGAAGCCTGTCATATTGCGGGATGCTAGCAGTTGATGATTCAGATTTATTGGCTTTCGACTCTACGGATTCATACCTCTTTTTCGCATCACTTAAGGTGGATTCTAGAAGTCTCACTGTATTGTTCGCAGCACGCTCGTCATTGTCTCCAGCCGCTTTGCCCGCCTCCGTCCGAGCCTCCTCCAAACCTCTTTGTACAGATGCAAACCGATCTGACAACTTTAAGTCCATATCAATCCCGCTCGTCTTCTGACCTCCCGACATTTCAGATTCAGTAATGTCCTTGTATGTTTTTGCCTTGGCGATTAGAGCGCTTGCCTGGCTATTTAATTCATCATTACGCAGGGTTCCAATCGCTTCAGATGCCCGCTTACTAGCCTCTTTTGCTGCGGCTGCCATCTCGACGGCCATCTCAGAGTTGCTCTTTGATCGGGACTTGGCAATTTCTTCCTTTTGCTCGGAATTCGTCTTGGCGACATCAGCAAAAATACCCTGCATGCCTGACACGAAGTCTTCAGGAATGGTGGGAATATTAATTACTTTCAGCATGCTGTTTGCCACATCAATTGCCTGTGCGGCCAGCTTGCCCGCGGGCGAGGGCACTCCACCAACTTGGGGGGCATTCTTGCCTGGCTCGACGGATGCAGCACTCTGCTTGCCCTCAACAGGCTGCAGTTCTAGATATTGCGTCGGATTAAGTGATGCTACAACCGATTTTTCCGCTGCACGGATGACATCGATGATGCTGGCGGTCAACTTCTGATCCGATGCAATCACGGGAGCTAAATCTATGTTTGGCGAGTAGGACTTGGACTCTTCCACCTCTGCGGCAGGCTTTATGTCTCGAATGTCTCCGATGATGCTGACAATGGAAGCAACCTGCGTCTGTAGAGAGTTCAATCCCGTAGAAGAGACATCAGCAAGCATGCGAATTTCTTCTGAGAAGTCGGAAAAATCTACACGTGTTTCGGAAATGGCACCGCTCGTGCCCGTGTTGACCATGCCCGAGGTCTTGCCTGATTCAGCGGAAAATGCTCCGATATCAGAAAGCAAAGTGTTTGTGGTAGAATATGCCTGGTAGAGCATACCGAGTGCCTCAATCGACCTTGAAAATCCCTCTTCTGAGGCAAGAAGCAGTTCTGGATATGAGAACTTTCTGGGGCTCTCGCCCGGAGAGGGCGAGAGAGGCTCTGAAGCGGGAGACTCCACATTAACAACAGGAGAAACGGTCACAGCGGTGGGCGCCTCCCTCTCTGGCATACCCGCCACCACCTGAGCCATTCCTTCCTTCACTGCATCAATAAGATAAGATGCGGACTCCATGCCGCTCTTCGCATAACCCTCGAGCGCAGAAATGATCGGACTGAAATCTGGAGATGGCAGTTCCATGAAAGCAATTTCAGGGGTTGGAACTTCTACCTGAAGCGCCTTGCCCGTGCCCATGAGTTCAACCGAGTTCATCATGCTTTCACTAAGCCTGCCGATCTGATCGCCTATGGATAGGAGACTGTCACCCACAGCATCGCCAACAGCTTGTGCGAATGGGCCAAAGTCCATACGACTCGCTTCGGCCGAAATCTGCGCATTGGCAACTGGCGCAGCAACCTCGACAACACCTATGCTGCTCGCCAGTGACTCAACTGCAGACTGGAAACCTGCGATGGATTCTGACAGCGCTCCAGATACGACTTCGGATGCGCCTGCTATACCGTTCTCCAAAGCATCTCTCATGACCGAAGCAGAATCGACCATGCCGCCAACAAGTTCGGAAACTTTTGGTTCAAGGGCTGTTCCAAAAGATGTGGCCATCTCAATTGTCGTACCAGCGGGTGATGAAGATGCCACTTCTTTCAGGGAGTTTATTCCAGACACCAATCCCGACTGCATGTCACGAATTGCACCAGATATGGAATCTAGATTTATCTCTCCATAAATCGCTGCCTCTGCCCCAACAGGTTCAGAGGTGACGGGAATGCTCTGAATCTGCGCAAGCGCTCCTGCCATGGAAGAAACGGCTGACTCCACGATGCTGCCAACACGCGAAGCAGAATCCGACACTGCATTACTTGCACCAACCCCCATCTCTGATATTGAATTGCCGATAGATTCCAGCAACCCACGCTGAACGGATGCAAAATCTCCAAAGATTTCAAAAGAAACTTCCTCCCCAGACGATGGCTCGGTGTATTTCGATTGACGACTGCCCATCTCGAAGAGCGCAGAATTTATGCTTGACACCTGAGAAATCAGTGTTGCTAGGCTATCAGAAGATTTTGTAGATATGGAATTCAGTTCAGACAGGTTGGTGGAAACCTTGTCCATCGAAGCCTCACCACCAGTCACACCTACAATCTGACCCTGATCAACAGAAACCTGCACCACAGGCGGTGGAGCCTCGGACTGCAGAGACAACTGATCCCTGAGTAAAGATAACATTCCCTCCACGCGTGATGATGATAGCGTGACATTTGCCGCAATCATCGAGGCAGACTCCATGCTGGACTCGTAGAAGTCTCCCGCGATGGGAGTCATGTCTATGGATGCGGCGGCAGGAGCAGTCACCGAGGATGCCTCCGTACGGGCACGGCCCTCCCCAGCTGCAACCACCTCTGACGACTGCCTGCTTGACTGCGCGTATGAAAGAGAAAGAAGATTGCTGACAGACGACCGTATTGCCTCAATGCTGTCTACAGGAAGCTTGGGCATGCCGCCAATGACGGCAGACATTTCGGAAAAATCGAAGGGTGGAATTACAACATCGGGAGCGCCCACCTCCACGTCCACATTCGCTTCAGGAACGACAGCGGGCCTGGCAGAGGCTGCACTCAAAGCCTCTATCATTCCCGTCAACTTGACATCGGACCTGACCGAAGCCTCCACTATCGCATCCACTACAGGAGACAAATTGATATCTGGCGTGGAAAGACCAACCTCGGGAGCTGGATATATAAGTTCTTTCCCTACAGGCAGGGACGCTTTTGACATCAGGGATTCGACAGATGAGACCATTCTCTCGAACAAATCTGTCGGAGTCTTTGGCATAGCGCCAATCATATCGACAATAGGCGATAGATCAAAAGAAGCTGCGTCTATCTGAGGAGCCTGAACGTCCACAACGATTTCTGGAGAGATTCGCTCGCCCTGTGACGAGGCGATAGATTCAATAGATCGACCAATAGCCTCCAGTGTCCCNGCTGGCGACTGAGGAATTGCCTGTATGGCTCCAATGATTGGAGACATGTCAAAAGGAGTGGCTGAGGCTTCGGGCGCAACCATGTCCACCGTGACCGAAGGCTGCAACTTGGATGAAAGAAGAGAGGCAAGGGTTCCGATCCCCTGATCAATCCTGTCGATGAACTCCGCCGGAAAGGATGGGATGCTCCTTATGGCTTCTTCTATGCCTGCAGAGTCCATCTCCACTGCGGGTACTTTTATTTCGGGAACTTCAACCGATATGTCAGGAACAACTGAAGATGCCTCTCGAGATGAAAGAGACTCTATCGACCTGGCAATTCCCTCCATGAGACTCAGCGGCAAGACGGGCATATCCTGGACGGCTGCAACAACAGCAGAGGTGTCCATGGTTATGTCTGGCATTTCCGGGGCGCTCACGTCCACGGCCACAGCAGGAACGACTGCCTCGCGTGAGATCGAAGAGAGATACTCAAGAGCCTTTGCCATCCTCTCCATGGTGTCTAGTGGCACGGCGGGTATTGATCGAACCGACTCTGCAACCTCTGAGACATCAACAATAACATCAGGCATCTCTGGGCTCTTGACATCGACCTCTAGCTGCTGAGCAGGAGCTGCAGCAGGTACAGAGGCGATAGCCTCAAGCGACCTCATCATCTTTTCAAACAAATCTATCGGTATGGACGGAATTGACTGTATCAGGTTTTCGATTCCCGAAGTGTCTATGCTTATGACAGGAGGCTCTGCGGGTTCGACGCTGACGGATACCTCATTCGTGGGGCGCTCCCCAGAGGCAAGAGACATCATATCGAGCGACTTCTTTATGCCCTCAAACAGGTCAAGCGGCATCTGGGGAATCGACTGGATGGCGCTCAATACGCCGGACATGTCCATCGTGATCGCCGGCATCTCTGGAGTTTCGACATCGACAGAAACTGAAGTGGGCTCCGATGTGCCAATAGCAGCACCGAGCGCGTCCATCGCCTTGCCCATCCTTTCGATGAGGTCGGCAGGGATGGATGGCATAGACTCGACAACTCTGACGAGACTGGAGATGTCTACGGTTACATCGGGAGGAGGGGGAGCCGAAACATCCACGGTGACTGCAGCCGGAGCAGTATCAGAGAGCATGGTCGACATGCCCGCGAATGTCTTGCTCATCTCTTCCAACAATCCCAGCGGCATCTTCGGCATCGCCCTGACGGCATCTGCAACCCCAGAGGTGTCCACGTTTACATCTGGAGCCTTGGGAGCCTGAACGTCCACGATGACAGATGGAGTGGTGGCTGCTGTAGATTCTGAGGAAATGAGCTCAAGCGCCCTTGCCATCCTCTCCATCATATCTAGGGGGATTACGGGGACAGACCGGACTGCCTCGGCGACGCTTGACATGTCAAGGTTCACAACTGGAGACTCGGGAGCCTCCAGATCAACGACGACCTGCCGGTTGACATTGGACATGTAACTGGTGGCAAGGGTGCTGAGGGTGCTGCTTATAGCTTCAAAGATATCAGAAGGGAATGCAGAGGCGAGAGAAGAAAGGTCGACCTCTGCAGCCGCGGGAGCAGGAGACTCCACATCAACGATTATCTGCGGCTCAAGTGGAGAAGAGACTCCTGCCGCGATGAGGTCTAGAGACCTCTCCATCCTGTCGAGATTTTCCCTGACTGCTGGAGACTGGTTCAAGCCCTGAACAGATGCCTGACTGTTCAAAGCCTCTATTGATTTTGACAGGCTATCAAAAGTGGACGTTGGGAACGGGGGAACCTTCTCCAATACATCAGCAATCGGAGAAATGTCTACAGGCCTTGATGGCTCAGCGACAACAACTGGCTGCATCCTAGAAGTTTCATCAAAGCCAGGCTGATTCGTCGGTATCGCAGCAAAAGTCGCTGCGATCAGTTGGTTAACTGCGCCTCCGACAAGACCAAAACCAACTTTGGATTCTGCGTTCCCAGTGCCTATCTCATCGCGTATGTCATTAATGGCTCTCCTGTCCGATTCAGCAGAGGCTGCATCAGAAGTCTGCAAACCCATCCGCACTGCAATCTGCATCAGAGCAAGTTCCTGATGCCTGCCGATATCCACAAGTTGCTGCAGAACTCCGACGACGCCAGAGTTCCCCTCACGCAGGCTCTCGTCTAGGTTCATCCTGTTCTGGACAAGAATGCTTGCCAACTCAGATATACCTGCGTTCATCCTGCTGGTGACAACACCACCTGCGTCCACAACGGAAGTCTTCAATAAATCTAGATTTAGATTCTGCAGCTCTGGGGGCGCTGCTTCCTCCGTTGCCTGCGGCTTGACAATCGGCGTGCTATCGACTGCATCTCGAAGCGCTGATTTGGTGGCTTCTAGAAGGTCGCGGCTAAGTTTCATCTGAGCCGCAAGAGCATCGAGTCGGGCAGAGGCTTCTGATCGCGATGCAGCGCTCGCAATGCTCGCCGAAACCGCCTTGGCATCTGCCAGGGCCTGCTCGCCCTTGAGAAGGTTGTCAAAATCTGCCTTGGCAACCCCCGTCAACCCCTCGAGCGCAGCATACTGCGCCATCATCACGGCAGACAGCCTGCTGTTGCCATCCTCTATCGTCCCTCGCAGGGGGGATATCGCCTCCGTGTCGATGGAAACAGGAGGAACATTGACGGAGAATTCTTGGCGCCCCGAGGCTAGGCCTGAAGATATGACCGGAGCGAGAGATGCCAATATGCTTCGCACATCCTCAAGCCGAGCGTTCATCAACCCCAACTGCAATTCAGTAATTTCAGAACTGATGGGAAGAGGATTCGGCAGGACGGACAAGCCGCGGGAACCATCCTCAGAAGAAGCCGATGCGATTTTCGTCAGGCGCTCGACCATCTGGGACAGCATCGCAGCCTGCTCATCTATCGACCTGACAATCGAAGATGAAAAACCTGCGGCATCTTCTCTACTGATCGGAGACGGAGACCCTGCAGCGCCAGTGGACTCGCCAGCAGATGCAATCATTTTCTGTGACTGCTCCGAAGCTGCGACAGCCCTATTCTCACCTACAGGTTGGGATGAAGGAGAGGGTGCTGCCCCCTGTGGGGCAACAGCCCCAGCCTGCTTGGCGGCTGCCTCGCTTGCGGCAAGTTGATTTGTAAGGGCGGATATCTGACTCTGTAGAGCCCCGAGCACGGCCTGCTCATCGCCAGATTTCCTAGTGGCGCCAAGTGATTCATTCAGATTGGCTATGAGCTTAGATATGCTGTCTCCGGTGGCCAAGGAGTAGCGGCTGAGTTCCGAGACAAGTTTTGCACGATCAGCTTCAGCAGCAGCCACCAACTTGTCAAGTGAGGCACCCCACGACCGAGCAATTGCAGAATTCTGGGCATTCGCAGCCATCTGCTCGGGCGATATATTTGCAGATGGAGATGGAGATCCTGCAGGAGCCGGAGCAGAAGGTGCCGATGGTGGAATGGAAGGGGTTGTGCCCGCAGGGGCAGGCTTTGACCCCGCGCCGAGGTTGCCCCTCCCTGCACCGTCACCCTCAGCCATCGCACCCAGCCTGTTGGGGTTGAGTGACGCCATGTCGCCCGTGGGGCGATTTGCTATATTAGACAGATGCTCTATGATTTCGGGAATCTGGTCGGACACGAGGTCATTCGTGTACTCCGCCATATCCTTGCCCCATTCGGCAGCATCAAGGCCACCCGCAGTGAACTGCGAGATGCCTGCGCCCGAACCCGTGTTGGAACCCGTCCTGAGCGAAGTGGGCATGTCCTTCGCAGTGCGGAGGAGCGTGCCAAGGTTCTTACTCTGGTCGACGATGATTTCGGCAAAAACACCTGCACCCTCGCTCATGGCGCTGAGGGCGTCGAGGTATCCCTCGCGAATCTGCTTGGTGAGCTCCAACTGCGTCTTGAGGGCGCCGTTGCGCTTGGCTGTCGTATCTACTATCTTTTGTTCAGCGGACTGAATAGCAGCTGCCCTCAGGCCAATTTCCCTTTGTGCATCAGCTATTTTTTCCTGGTTTCCCTCGGCTTGCGCCGTGGCGAGTGCCTGCTTGGCCTGCTCAAGCCGAATCTCTTCTGCCTGCTGTAAGTTTCTTGTCCCTGCTATCTGCTCTTCTAAGGCCTGAACAACCTTGCCCTGCTCTGCCGCGGCAGCAGCACGTGCAGATGCAGAGGCACCAATTCCACTCGCCACGCTGTCCATCAACTCAAGTTCGGATCGAGCAAGAGACACGCGCGTGCTGGCGAACTTCTCCGCCCGCTCGCCCATCAGTGTGACTACCTTGAGCGCCTGCTCAGAGGCCGTCTGAAGTGCCTGCTGAGCAGCCAGCTCGGCATTTTTTCCCTCTGCCGCCTGCTTGGCCGCAAAAGCAGCCTGCTCATCGTACTTACCTGCATCGAACAGGCTCCTCACACGCTTCGCAGCCGCCTCCACAAGCTCCGCTTCCTTCGCAAGTCGGTCTCCCACCTCGGTTCCAGCAGCTTCTGCCGCAGCCTGCTGTGCGATTTTTACCGACTCCTCTGCCTTGAGAACCTGATCCAAAGCGGCCAAGCGCTTCTCTTCACCGCTAGCTCCTGATATGGCCCTTGCAGATTCGGCCATGTCCTTGCGGATGTTGGCTGCCATGCTCAGTAATTTGAATTCTTGAGCACCAGCATCCAGAATTTCTTGCGCACGCTCTGCCTGCAGGCCGGAGGTATCCCCAACCGACTCCCCCAAGTCCCTGATGCTGCTCAAGGTTTGCAGCTGCATCTCTGCAAGAGCCACAGTGGAGCGCATGAGGTCGTTGTAGTTCTTCGCTTGGGCGACAGAACGATTTAGCGCAAGTGCCAGAGCATCGTCCGTCTCCATCATTGCTTTTGATGCAGCGGCGGATGCGATCTTGATCTGAAGCTTGCGATATTCCTCCACATTACCATCTTTGAGAAGCTGGTTCATGTAGTTCGCAAGAGCCACCTCATCATTCTGAGCCTTGGCCACGGACTCAAAACTTGACTTCAACAATTTCACGGCGCCGTCTTGCTGCAGGAAGGCTTGGAATATCCCGTCGGCAACTGGACCCTGCGCCTTGATTTCCGCCCCTATCTCTGCGATGGCCTCTTCATAGGTCTTGCCCTCAGATGCGGCCTGCTTCATGGCAGCCTGGGCGTTCTGCCCGAATCCCTTCAAGATGTCCTGCACCTCTTCGGACTGAACATTGATTTCATCAATGTCGAAGAACTCTAGGCCTTTTTCCTTGATTTTTGTGGTGAGGCTCGCAGCAATCATGCCGGGAACCACCTGGAGGTTCTCATACAATTCGTTGAACTGTTCAGAGCCAGAAATGGCCTCGAGCATTGAGACCTGAGCACTCCTGAACTGATTCGCCTGTTGAGAGACGGCCTGAACCGTCCTGAGCCTGGCTTTACTCTGCTCGTCTAGGGCCTCGGTTGTTCGACGTATGGTTGCATATTCATCACGGGATATCTCCCCTGTGATGTACATGATTCGAGCATTATCCCTCGATATGGCGGCCTGCCTCTGATAGGCTGCAGATGCTGCGTCTGTAGCCGCGCCACCCTCCTGCTGGGCCTTTCTAAGTTTTTCCGCCGCGCTGATGAGGAGCAGCTGATCCTGATAGGCCAAGGCACTCTTGGAGGACAAGGATTGCAGCGCACCGACGTACGCCTCTATTCCCTGCTCGGTGTTGCCAAACCTCTCTGCAGCAAACTGGAGGACAGATACCAACTCCCTCTGTCGTGTGATGGCGATTGGAAGGTCTGCCGCCAGCTTCTGCTGGATGGACAGAAGCTTCTCAAAAGGTACATAGAATTTTTGTGAGAGCGCCGCTGTCTGGGCGCTCATCTCGTTGACGGTCTTGCCATACATTCCCGTCACGCGATTCAGCGCGACGAAGGACTGGTTGACACGACCGCCAACCTCTAGAACACTCTTGAGATTGAGTTCAAAACCACCAAGCGCGACACTGGCGTTATTAGCGCCAATGTACGCGTCGGCGAAACCTTGGATCAGCTTCTCAAGTGTTTCTAGTGATGCCATCTACGGACAATCCCTGCTCGTCTATTTAGACGAATCAGGGGATTATCTTTCATTCAAAAGACTCATAAGAAATATTGCAGCATCCTCGGAAAGATTGCCCATGGTGTCGTCATTTACAGGAACCTGACGACCCTCCTCGTCCTTGAACGACCAGGATATAACGGACTGCTTGAAACGGGAGGAGCGGAACTTGATCGGGTCGAAGACAAGCCTTCCGTCATCATTCCTGAGCGAGGTTTCCTGCACCTTCATCGATGCGGAATAGCTGAGGGGTCGGCATGTGAGGCTGTGGGTTTCGAAACCGCCCTTGCCCACACCCTCCTCTGCTTCCTGCTCCGTCTTGAAGAAAACGGTCTTTCCGGCAAGGGTGCCGACATAGAAGGCGATCTTGAACTCATCGGACTTGCTGACAAAGATTGACATGTCTATCTCCTAGTGAGTTGCCCCGAACATGGCGCTGAAGAGCCTGGCAACATCGGCGTTCTTCAAGCGTAAGCCCACCATGGCCATGGTGGAGAAACTGTAGAAATCAGAGACCCCTAGCGACCTGATTTCATTTGGCGTCCATCCGTAGTGCGCTGCCATGACATACTCTCTGAGGCGGTCGGACACGTACGGGATGGACTCGTCCCGCAGCAATTGACCCACCGCCTCTAGGGTTTTCCCGGGTCGGGATCCTCATCTTGGAGCATGTATCGCTCGTAGGCGGCCGATATGGCATCAAACACATCTGCATCTATATCGGCTATTTTTTCACTGCTGAACTCGCCAGAATCCGAGCCCATGAACCATTTTCCAACGACCAACGAACTGGACACCACGATTGTCTTGTAGACAATCGGGTCTATCACGTAGTCAGAACGCAGTGGATCGAATCTTCTGGATGCAGCCGTGATGCGGGAGCGCTGACCCCATGTCATTGGCCTCCATGTGCAGGTGACGCTGAGGTCGCACTCCTGCTGCGCCCTGTCTCCGCTCCATGAGCCCACGCATGTCCACTTATGGGATCCATCCCTTGAACGGATGAACCCTGAGCATGTCTTGAATTCAAATGAAAAGGGGCCGCTCACGACCCCTCTTTTATCGACTTGAAATGTATGTTTAACCTATCAGAGCGGGAACGGGTGCGGCTGAGTGGCTGCACTGTATTCGGCTCCGCCGAAGTCAGATATAGCCAAGAACCTGGTATCGTCCGTTCCGAGAGCCTGGAACTGCATGGTGGTTTCAAGAACGCCGTTGGTTAGCGTCGTGCTGTCCAGCTGGAACACAACACCAAACAACTTGCAGATGGTGAAGAAGTTTGCACCGATACGTGCCTGAAGATACAGGTTGACGTGAGGAATGTTTACACCAAGGTCGTCTTCACGGTTTTTTGCCTGTATGGCAAGCTCGGTTGGCCTTCCGAAGAATGTGACAGATCCGTTGATGACGCGCTTCTTGGGAAGGATGTCATACGGAGCCAACTGACCCGCAATGACGTAAACCTCTTCCGACTGGTTGTCCACAGTCATGTCGAAAGATTTGATCAACTTGAATTCGTTGGCGAAATCACCGGTTGAGTTGACACTCTCCACTCCAATCTGCACATCGTTATACGCTATGACACGCAACGGTGCCTCTGCGTTTGCGGTAGAGAGGCTTGGAAGGGCATCGCCAGGCCCTGCCTCACGACGTCCACGACCCTTGAATGATGCGGTGCAATCTAGGGTGCCGCCATTGTCAATCTTGAGTGCCATCTTGTCCACGACCATGTTTTCATAAACATAGGTGAAGCCCGAGTGGTAGTGGACAAGAAGGTCACGAAACTCTGCAAATTTACCCTCTTGCGTACGACGGGTGCAGGCCTTCCACAGTTTTCCGAAAATGGCAAGATTTCCACCTGGAGCTGTGAGGTCTGGGTCGCCACTCGAAAGCAGGGCAACGCCTTTGTCAAGAGTGAAGGCGACATCGCCGCCTGCCTTGAACTGACCCATCTTATAGCGGGTTCGGTCGATGGATCCGTCGATATCATCGACTGCCTCAATCGGCTGCTCGGCCTTGACGTTGCAAGTTTGCGCACGAATCAGATCGTTATCGAGAGCGACGATGCCGGGAAAGCCTGCACGCACGCGATAGATCGAGTTGTCAATTGGATTCTCAAATGAAGGCATGGAAATTCCTTATCTTTGCAGTCTGTTCAGCGTCACCTGACGCCGCCTGTCTTAGGCAATATTTGCAGGATCGATGTCGAAACCTAGCTCGGCGCTCATCGCGGCAAAAACTGGGTCTACCTGCACCGCAGCGCCAGAAAGGAATGTGTCGAGTGATGCACGTGTTCTGCGGATGACATGGTTGTTCAACGCACGGACAGCAGCGTTCAGACTGGTGTTGAACTGAGTGGCTGTCGTGATGCTTTCATAACTTGAAAAGAACGGGGCAAGAAGGTCGATAGACGAAGTGATTTCGTCGTAAAGTGCGATTTCGTAGACTGCCGAGTATGCGTCCAATTTCGCAGAGAGAAGAGTCGACTTTGCCGAGGCGAGGTAGTCGGAGAGAGCGATGTACTGTGCTGCTGAAATGACTGCCATTTGTTCCTCCAATGGTTCAGGATGGTCTTACCACTTCTACCTCTAAATTTCCTTCTTTCCTTCCCGCAACATGAAACAATGTTTGATCCAAAAGAGAATCCGAACAAGACTTCGGGGCAGAGGGTCTCTTCAGCGCAGCATTTCGAAGAGCCTGCGCAAGCTTTCCCTCCTGCGGAACATGCAAAAGTCTGCCTGAAGCAGACTTGAGCGGGGTGGATTCCAGCATGACCTCCACGCCAATGCCCTTATGGGGTAGGGACATGGTGGAAATGGCTCCAACACCAAGGTGGGCGGCCTCCGCCGCCATGAGGGCAGTGGCTGGATTCAGACTGCAATCGACGACAGCCCATGAAAATTTGATCATATCGACCATATCCTCGTCAGGGACGCCATAGGTCAAAGAACTCGCCGGCCATAGATGCCTCATGCCAGCAGGAAGTGAAGAGGAGGAGAACTCAAAATCGCCAGGGTCCGCCCCATTTACGGCAAGGAGAAGTTCCCATCCGCTTCCTGCCAATCCGCTGTCCTGCCATTCATCACGCAGATAGAACAAATTGCTTGTCTCAAAGTTCTTCGCCACCGCCAGAAAGTACTTTCTTGGCTCGATGCCGTCGCATGGAGAAAAATCAACCATGATGGGACTCGTCGGGCCGACCGCCACCACCTCCCTGCACCCAGAGCGGGATGCCTGATCAGCGGCATGCCCTCCCACCGCCAAAACCACATCGGCGTCAGTGATGGACTCGTATGGGCGCTTGTGGTACCTCTCCCCGTCGATCAGGATGTGAATCCACTTAAATTGAGCCATGCCAACCATGAGCGTCGCCGCCACATGGGAGGCATCGCTGTCGTCGCCTATGGATATGACAACATCTGGACCCGCGCTCTCGCAGAGGGCTCCAAAGTTGACTGCCGCCGAAGCCCCGCGGGATAGCGGGATCATCCTCCCGACAACCTGATCCTGTGGCAGGCCAAAAAACACTCCTACATGATCGGGAAATGATTTCTGCAACCATCTCCACACGATGTTGGATATTCTTCCGGGGGCGACCAGGAGGGACGGATTGGGGCCTGTCAGGAATACTCTCATTGTGGTGGGTTTCTCCATGAATCTCCCCATCCATACGGCATCTGCATCTGGGCCTCTTCGGCAGACCAGCTGATTTTCGAAGCCTTGAGCAGCGTCGACTTGTGGACAAAACCATAGTCGATGCTCTTCGGCCATGCCTTGTACAGGAAACGGGTGATGATTATTATCTGCGGATCATTGTCGAGAGGATAGGCATTCTTCAGCGGCTCCCGAAGGCGTAGCACCTGGCCATCAACGACCTCGGCCACCCATGCGTCCTCCGACATGAAGACGCTGTCAAAAAGTATGAACTGGTTGGCGGTGATGCCCGCAGTGTCGGCCACGCGCACATATGTGTCCCCCTGCTCAATCTCTGCGATGACGGGAACGTACGCCTTGTCGCCAACAACAGGAAAGGGATTCTTCTTCAGACCAGTCTCGACAATTTTCGTGAGGTGGAGGAGGAATTCATAACCCTCCTCCTGGGTGGCGTCCTGGACAAAACAGGTGATGTCAACGTCATAAGTTTCCTTCGTCACCTCAAGGCCGATCCAGTCGGAAGACTTATTCTTTGCATTCACCGTTATGGCGGGATACTTGATGATGGAGTCTGGATCACCGAGGTATATACCCTGGACGAACTGCCCCTTCACGGCCTTCCGCAGGTTGCAGGACCCCACATTCCAGTCTGAGAAACGGACGCCCTCTTCAAGAACCACATGGGTTGAATCGGGAACTTCGACCACGATGTGCGGGTATTCGAACTCAACACCATCGGTGATGAGGACATCATCGCCAGGCTTGAACCGATGGGAGGTGCGGAGGGTGAGGACCTGATCTCCTGCCGCTATCGGATCGACAATCGGAGATTCGGCATTCACCCATCTGTGTATTATTTTACGAAGACCAGATAGAACGTCATGCATTAGGCTAGGAACCCCCTGTCTATCTCCTCGACAATGTCGCGGGTCATCTCTTCGACGACGGTATCTGCCTCCGAGATGATCTGTCGATCCTTCTGGGGCATCTCTGCATCCTGGGCGGCACTGATCGCCTCCTGGCGGGTGGCGAATATCTGTGTGCCGCTCACCATCGGGTCGCCCTTCATGATCGCTCCGACAGAATTTCCATCCTTGAGCTGCAAGAGCCTCGCCTGAGCCCTGTCTAGAACCTTTCGGAAATCAACCATGGATCACATCTCGGGTATTTCTCTGCTGGCATCCTGATCGGTTGAGGGCAGCGCATACCTGCCGGATAGGGTCGGATTGGCGAAACGACTCGATATCCTCGTTTGCCCGTGGAGCAGGGTGCGTCCATTCATGATGTTGTTCAGCATCGCCCTTGCCTGTGAACGAAGACCCTTGCCGTATTCATTCTTCTCTGTGGAGCTGAGCGCAGAGAAGTATCTGTCGAACAAGCTTGCGACACACAGCCTGGCACAAGCCCCCGGTATCGGATCCGGGAACTTGACACGGATGAGTCGGCTGTCAGACGCGGTAAACTCAATGACAAAAGGATCGTCCACCACGAGAGTCGTTCCATTCACGATGTTTACTACAGTGCGGCGCTCCTCGAGAAGACCGTTTGTCAGGACAATCGTGTCACCAGGAACAAAAACATTGGCGTTCGGACTCATGATCACGATGTCCGTGTTATAGGGGTCGATATCGACGACGAGACTAAACTCAAGATCGCTTATTTCTCGCAGCGGCGTCTTGTACATGGACGAGAGTACTGAATTGATGAACTCGTCGGCAAGAGATATGTGCTGGTCAAGTATCTCGTCGGTGATCAAGTTGGACTTGGGTTGGTTCCCGAAATTGATGAGCTGACCCTTCGTGAGAGACGTCGGGTCGGTCGCACTCGTGAGGGACTGAGCGAATACACGCTTGCAAAGTTCACGAGTTGCGTATCCCATCAGATTTGATCCCTTGTTATGGTACCTTTCACCAGCCTGTTGCGAACTATCTCTGCGGATGTCAAAAGACCAGAGCACACTGCATTTCGCGGATCGGCCGCCTTGCGGACATCACCGATCCTGAATGGTATGTCGACGGACTTCATTATTCTTGCCAACTTGCGCTCGAATCCCTTGGGCATGGATGTGCCGCCGGCAACCACGACGTCCAATGGCTTGTCAAATTGGCTCTTCACCTCGACGAATTTCTTTGAGAACAAGCCTATGACATGACGTAGCATCGCATCGTAATAGGCATCGAGTGCGAATGCGACATCATTCTCCTCGTCTATGTTGTCGAAATCGAGATGGCGCTCCTTGAA
>JGI25921J50272_10000013_pt1 | contig 54432 bp, 57 predicted proteins | sample LauGreSu1BDMLBSD_2_FD_50272 | JGI IMG/M metagenome (IMG submission 50272) | reverse complement strand
GTGCTTGTAATGATGNAACTATAAACAATAGAACGTTATATTCTAATTGTGATGCTGGTTCATTTGGGGTTGGATGTATTGTTTATGTTGATGGTGCTGGTAACACACCATTAACAGGTTATAATTATGTATTTATTGGTGGACTTCTTTCAACTTGGGATATAAACTCATCAACAGGTCAAATAACTGCATACTCATCAGAACAATGTTAAAAACATACAATATTTAAAGTAAATTACCCCTTTATAAAAAGGGGTTTTTTGTTTAAATTTTTATTATCTGTATTTATAATGGTATGGGTTTAGTAATCAAAATAAAAAACATAGTTTCACCTAATAATTTTAAACTTTTCTATAAAGAAGGAAGGACACCTGGTTCGTCCTCTGAACAGTTAAGTTCATCTTGGGGTGTACAATTTGGTGGAACATATTCTGGTGGAACTAGCGAAATATTAGTTGATATAAACAATCAACAACCATATGGAAAACAGTATTGGTTTAAAATTTTAGACATTGTTACAAATAGTTTTATAATAGAGAACATTTACATACATGAAAAAGAATTCTATGATTTTATTTGTGCAACACCAACACCAACTCCAACAATAACACTTACACCAACATTTAATGCTATTTGTACATTTACAGGAGGTTCTGCAATTGTTGGTTTAACACCTACACCGACACCAACAATGACACCTACCCCTAATTGTCAATTTAGTGGAGGTTCAGCTGAACAAACAACTACAACCCCAACTCCAACTCCAACACTTTCTATTAGTCCAACACTTTCTATTACTCCTACGTTCACAATCACACCTACGGTAAGTGATAAATGTATCATTATTGACTATTATTATAATTCAAATAGTGGTTTGGCGGATGGATGTGGAGGATTTCAAAGAACAGATACAACAATAAGGGCAACATTATATAACAATCCAGGAGGTTCACCAGTAAATTCAACTGAAAATATTTCAATACAATTTACAGGTACAACAAGTGACTGTTTAGGAAGTACGGTTGCAAGTGTTATAATTACAATAAATTCGGGTACCTCATATGGAGAAGTAACCTACACATCATTAACATATGAGCCATGTCCTTACGATCAAAATTGTAATCCTGTATCGACATCAATAGATGGTGTTTTAGAAATATCACCAATTCAATATGTACAATGTCCAACACCGACCCCAACTCCGACATTCACAATTACACCTACCTTTGAACCAATTGTTGAAACTTGGTGCTACAGTGATGGTAGTGTAACATATGGTCCATTTAATAGTGAGATGGAATGTAGTAGTTATGTAAACAATCCGAATAGTTACGTTTGTTCTCAGTGTTTAGATTAAAATAAAAAAAATAATATTTATAAGATATGGCATTTAACGCTACAGTAAATTTAGGAACAGTTGGTTCAGACATCACAGGACAAACGGTATCAATATCGGGTTGTACAGGTGCTTCTTGTGGTAGTGGTTGTACGAGTTTAGTAACATCACAAGCAGCGTCTGGATTTCCAAAAATAATAACCGGAATACCGGATAATGTGGTTTCTTTATTTATTAAAGTAGATGGTGGACCCTGTGCCGGTACTACTCAATGTATTACGGTAACAAGTGGTGGAGCAACACCAACTCCAACTATGACACCAACAATTGGTGCATCACCAACTCCAACTATGACACCAACAATTGGTGCATCACCAACTCCAACAATTGGTGCATCACCAACACCAACAGTAACACCAAACTTTCAATATTGGTATGAATTGACAAGATGTGAGGACGGAACTACAACATGTTATTCTGTACCTATTGAGGGTGGAGCGGCAAATTATGGAAAAGTATTCTGGTCTTCAGGTGGAAATTACTATACGATGGGAAATTATTGGAACACTAATGATGTGGCAAATGATCCTGGTACAGGTGATTGTTCAAATAAATTAGATGGTACAATAGTAACGGGTACTTGTGAAGATTACGTAACTGTTCCACCACCACCTCCACCAACACCTGGTATATCGATATTAGTTCATACGGGTTCAACATTTGGTAGTACTGCGGCACCTTGTGCGATGTATGAATCCGATATTGCAACAAATAGTACCACACTTTATCTAAGTGGTCATACAATACCTGCAAATGGTGATTATGCTTATGATACAAATCTATGTGTCACAACTTTTGTTGGTGACGGAACATATTATGCTGTATTAGCAAATAGTACAAAATATGCAATGACAATCGGACCTACGGGTTATATTAATAACGTAGTTCAATGTAATTCAATAACACCCACACCAACTAGAACGGTAACACCAACCATAACACCAACAATTTACAATGATTTTTATATAGCTTCTCCATCGCAAACAAGTGAAACTCAAACAACATATTGTTCGAGCCCTGGATATGTTATGTCAGCGGTAGTTAAATCAACGTCATCTACAATTTCAGGAATGCTTAATTATACTATATATGATTCCAACGGTGATCCGATTGTTGGTGCGGGATCAGGTTATGTTTATGCAATTAGCACAACCCAATATGAAAACACATATACTCTTGGAACATATTATTTTGTCGAAATCGATTCAATGGGTATGGTAACTGATGTTGGAAATGTGTCGTGTAGCGGCGGCGAAAATCCATTTTAAATAAAAATATAAAATAACATATGAGTTTTTTAAGTAGTAATAATTCGGAATTTTTATCAGCAAGGATAACCCAAAAGGGTAGAAATTCTATTGCTAAAGGTAATTTCAATATTGAGTACTTTCAAATCGGAGATTCTGAATTTGATTATAATCTTATTTACTCAGGTTTGACAGGTCAATCAAAATGGTATTATAATAATAATCTAAACCAAATATTCGGGCCGTTTAATTCCTTAAATGAATGTAATAGTGCTGCTGGTATATATGGTTGTTATCGAGATAATAAACATCAAAAAGTTTTATCTCCATTTGATAAGGAAACATCTATAAAATATCCATATAAGATAGATTCATCTACAAGTGGTACAACATACGGTACACCAATTCAACAATCTACAACATATACAATAAGAAATGTTATGGGTCCCGCGGGATATATCTCAGAATATAATGAGTTCGAATCGTGTTCAGACCCAACAGTTAAATCAACCACAATACAATGTGAAACACAAACTGTTAGTATCACTTCATTGACAGGAGGAACATCAATTCAAGTTGTATCGGGTTCAAGTTTTAATAATTGTGAATATATCACCGTTGTATTTGATCAATTTTGTGATATCCCACCAATCTTAACAGGTAATTCAAGTAGTTTAATTTATAGAATTGAAAGTATTTCAGGAAACACATTAAATTTAGATAGATTAACTCCGAATTTCACAGGGTTAACAGGTAATATAAATGTTATTTGTAACAAATGTGAAATGGAATATCCAAATGAAGTATTGGGTGAATGTTTACCATCACCAATAGATTCTATGGATCAACAAAATGCATGGACATTAAATGTGGTTTGGGGTCAAAAACCAACAGGTGCGGATGTTAACGGAACAAATGAGGGATTGTCAGGATACACAAGTAATAGATTTGTTTCAACCAAAGAATTCTTAGGTTACACGTCTACAGGACAAACATTTGAAAATTTAACAGGTGGAACAATCAATCCATTTAGTTCAAAAAATATTGGTACGGGATTTTTAAACTCATTTAATGAGATGATTGAAGTTTTACCAAAAGAACAAAGATGTGTTGCGATTATACATTATTCAGAATTGGGTGATTTAATTAATGACCCTGAAAGATTTTACAAATACGATGATTATATCAGTTATAAAACAGGTATAACAGGACAAGATATTTCAATAGTTGAAGACAGAAACGGTGATGAGATTAGTGATACCGAATATTTTGAAATTTATATTCCATTTATCTATTATCACAGAAATACAGGAACAACATATGGAGCGTTGTTTTATATGGACACAACAGATTATTATGTTAGGTCAACAAAGAATGATAGACATGATTTATTGTTTAGATATTTGATTGATGAACAAGGAAATAAAGTCGGTAAAGTTTTTCCTAAAAATAAAATAGTTGTATTTGATGACCAAGAATTAGTTGCCATTTTAGATTATAGAAGTAACAGGAAATACACATTAGGTGCACCAAGAATAAACGCCGCACCAAGTAATGAAACGTCGTCAAATTCATTAATATCAGGTACAACAGGACAAACATTCTATGTTACTTACATGATGTCTGAGACAAGTGGTTCAACATCTCCACTTAATACATTACCTTGTAACTATTATGTAAAAATAACAACTGATAGTGATGGTGACGGAGACGCGTGTACAACAATAAATTATCCGTCTAATATAAATGTTAAATTTAATAGTGATACATTTAATTATTTTACTGCAGATGGATTTTTATCACAATTGAAACCTAAACGTTTTTTTATTTTAGTTCAGGACACAACCGATAATACGGATAGATTACCTAATCCATTAGAATGGAAAATTATTGATTTTACAACACAAGCGGGAGGCACAACTTTATCAGGTATAACATCAACAACATTTACCATCACCAAATCTTTATTTGATAGTGCTCCGTTTTTTGATTTAGAAACATATATGGGTTCAAATTATCTTCAAACAGACCCATCATCCGATTCTCAATTTGGTGACGAACAACCGTTCCCTGGTAGTATTAGGTTAGTTAGAGCGAGTGATGTTGAACAAATGAATTTCTTAGTAAACTTACCTGCAACACAATTTACAACTACTCAAAATCCAACACATACTGGTACAAAAAAATACATAACTGAAATTACCTTATTGGATTTAAATAAAGATGTTTTAGTTAAAAGTAAATCTGCAATACCAGTTGAGAGAACGGGTACTCAAGTTTTTTCTATTAGATTAGATTTTTAAAGTTTAGGGTTAGATATCTCAACAAACTGTTTTTTGTATGTATTTATATGTATGAAAGAAAAAACATACATATATGGTTTAATTGAACCAATAACAAATGAATTACGATATATAGGTAAAACTGTTGACATTAACCGCAGACATAGAAGACATATAAATGAAGTTAATTTACACAATTCATACAAAGATAGGTGGATTAGAAAATTATTAAAGAACAATTGTATTCCCGAAATTATTATTATTGATTCAGTGAAAACCGATGAATGGCAATATTGGGAAATGTTTTATATTGAATATTTTAAATTTTTAGGGTGTAATTTAACTAATGGAACCAAAGGTGGAGATGAACCACCATCTACTAAAGGAAGAAAACATACTGAAATTAGTAAATTAAAAATGTCTAAATCAAAAAAAGGTAAACCAATACCACATTTAAATAACGGAAAAGAGCGTTCACTTTCTCATAGAAAAAACCTATCATTATCATTAAAAGGAAGGACATCCCCAAATAAAGGTTTAATTCTTTCGGATGAAAGAAAAAAATCATTATCAGAGGGACATAATAATGAAAAAAAGAAAATAGTTCAATTAACCAAATTAGGTGAATATATTGAAACTTGGTTCGGAATTAATGAAACTGAAAAAAAATTAAAAATAAGACACATATCCGAATGTTGCAGTGGAAAATGTAAAACTGCTGGAGGATTTAAATGGGTATATTATGAAGAATATGAAAGATAAAATTGAAAAATTTAAAAGTTCACCTAAGATATTAGGTTTAGACATTTCAACTAAAGTTATTGGGTTCGCATTATTTGACATAACGGGTTCAAAACTTCTTGAACTAACTCATTTTTCTCCGAAAATTAAACCTCAACCTGAAGATAAGATTGAAGAGTTAATAAAAAAAGCGGATGCGTTTAAAGAACATCTTCAAGGGTATAAAGATGTGGGGATTACGAGAGTTATCATTGAGGAACCTTTATTACAGTCAAATAACATTTATACAGTCGGAACACTTTTAAGATATAACACATTAATTCTTAAAAACTGTTATGATATATTAGGTATTCTACCAACATTTATTTCAACATATAACGCAAGAAAATTTGCATTTCCCGACTTGGTTGGTAAAAATGACAAGAACAGGAATGTATTATTTGGTGGTTATCCTAAAGACATTGACAAAAAACACGTTATTTGGGAACACGTAAATTCGGTTTGTCCTGAAGTAAATTGGTTGTACGGTAAAACAGGAAACCTTAAAAAAGAAAATTATGATATGGCGGATGCTGCAACTGCAGTAATCGGTTATATCAACATGATTAAACAAGAATAAAATTTGGCAACTAAAATTTTTTAATAGATTTTTTTTACCATATATTTATTTAAGTAGGACGGGACGTGTAGTAATACATGTTTAGTTGGTTCCCCCGGGGTGGTGTCCGGGGGATTTTTTTTTACGGTATTTTTTTCATATATTATCTCTAACTATGGTGGAACAAGAAGTAGATTACTCTGGTGTTATTGATATTTTAGAAGATGTCTTCGGTGATTATAAATTTCATAATGATTATCGAGGTCAAATATCTTTTGATTGTCCTGTCTGTTCGTATGATGTAAAAGGATTGGAACACGGAGATGGTAAGGGTAATTTAGAAATAAATTATAAACATAATGTTTATAAGTGTTGGGTTTGTGCTGAGTCACACGAAACTCACGGTTCCTTATTTAAATTAATTAAAAAATACGGAACATCGAGACAACTTAAGAAATACCAACTGTTAAGACCTGAAGATACTGACACACCCAAAAAAGTATACAAGCAACTTAGATTACCAAAAGAATTCATACCATTCAAAGATGTGACATTTGGTTTTAAATTAACCCCACAATATAAACAAGCGTTTAATTATATTAAAAGTAGAAATATAACCGAACAACAAATTCAAAAGTATAATATTGGATTTTGTCATGAAGGTTTATATGAAAATAGGATTATCATTCCATCTTATGACTTAAATGATAATTTGAATTATTTTATTGCTCGTTCTTATTTGACAAGAACAAAAATGAAATATAAAAACCCTGAGGTGGATAAAGAAAACTTAATATGGAATGAACATTTAATAAATTGGGATGAACCGATTTATATTGTTGAGGGTGCGTTTGATTCCATATTCTTAGATAATTCAATACCAATGTTAGGGAAATATATGACACAGAATCTTTTCAATAGACTTTATAATTCCGCGAAAAAGATTATTATAGTTTTAGATCCCGACGCGTGGACTGATGCCGAAAAACTATTTCATAAATTAAATTGTGGAAAATTAATGGGTAAAGTTTGGATAGTCAAATTAGAAGGTGATAATGATATTGCTGACTTAAAAGGAGATTTAAGTCAATATAAAATAAAACAATTAGATTAATGAATTTAAAAGAAATTTCAAAAGAAATAAATGAACTTTTAGAACAAAGGAGAAAAGAACTTGACATATCTTTTGTCGAGGAAGAACACATTTATTATATGAGAGATACTGAGGGTGTTTTAAGAAAAACATTCCCATCTGTGTCTAAATTAATTAAAAAATTCCACAAACCATTCGATGTGGAAGGTACATCACTTAGAATGTGTAATGGTGACCCTGAGGCGGCATCACAACTACAAGAACAATGGAAAGATTTAGGTAAGTATGCTACTAACATGGGAAGTAGAGTACATTTTGAACTTGAAATTGAGGCGATACATAGAAACGGAAATTATAAGGATGTAAGACAACCAATCTTTGAGTGTGATGAAGCACAATTAACCAAGAGTGAAAGTATGATTGTNGCTGGAAAAGAATTCTTAACCCTGATGGAAGAAAGAGGTGCGGTATTATTGGATACTGAAATTATTCTTGGTGATAATGAATTAGGATACACAGGACAACCTGATAAATGTTGGTTAATGTTGAATAAAGAGCAAACAGATTTTGGTTTGGTAATTACCGATTGGAAAACAAATCAACCAAAAAACTTCGAAGTNCAACATTACACTGGTAGGATGTATTCACCGTTTAATGAATATCANGATACAGCATTAGGTCATTACTATTTACAACTTCCATTGTATGCGAGATTATTGTTAAAAATGTTGAGAGGTACAAAATATGAAAACCTAAAATTATTAGGGTGTGTAATCGTACTACTAAAAGAAGATGGGACATTTGTTGAGTATAAAGTACCACAAAAAGTGAATAAATTGGTAATGGATTTAGATATAACGAAATATATTAATTATGGTAAAAAAACTTATACATATCGCTGATATTCATATCAGAACGATTCAATTACATGAGTTGTATAAAAAACAATTTGATAAATTAATTGAAGAAATACGAGAACATAGTGCGAAATGGACATCTGAAGGTATTAAATGGGATGAAATTCGTATTGTAATTGCTGGTGATATTGCACACCAAAAAATCAATATTTCTAATGAACAATTACTTTTAACTAGTTGGTTTTTAAACCAATTATCTTCGTATGGTAAAGTCATCATTATACCGGGTAACCACGATTTCTTAGAAAACAATACACAACGTGTAGACAGTATTACACCTGTTGTTGAATTATTAGATAATAAAAATATCAAATATTTTAAAGATAGTGGAGTATATAAAGATGATAATATCAATTGGGTGGTTTATTCACTTTATCAACATAATGAAAGACCACAATTTGAAAAATCAATTGATGGTGAAATTAATGTCGGTTTATTTCACGGAGTGGTACAAGGAATGTCAACCGATATGGGTTTTCAATTCGAAGATGGGTATGACAGATTAAACTTTGTTGATTTGGATATACTTCTTTGTGGTGATATACACAAAAGACAACAATTTAAATTACCTAATAATGGTAAAGGTATTATGGTTGGGTCTCTAATCCAACAAAATTTCGGTGAAACTGTGACAAATCATGGATATGGTATTTATGATATAGTAAAAGATGAATATTCATTTTATGATTTACAAAATGACCAACCTTTTTTACATTTTACAATAAACGATATTAAAGATATCGAAACCGAAAACGAAATTTTAATTAATAAATAATATGAATATTGGATTTATTGGATTAGGTAAACTCGGTTTACCTTGTGCTCTGGCAATCAATGAAAAAGGACACCAAGTATGGGGTTTTGATATAAACCCAGAAGTCAAAGACATTTTAGAAAATAAAGTAATTCCTTATAGAGAAAAGGGAGCAGATGAATTACTTCAAAATCATTCTATAAATTATGGATCTGTTGAGGATGTGGTTAAACATAGTGATATCATATTTGTACCCATTCAAACACCACACGAATACATTTATGAAGGTTGTACGAGGATACCAGACAAGAGAGATGATTTTAATTATGAATCATTAAAAAATGGAATTAAAACGTTATCTGATACAATTAGTAATCAGGATAATTCTAAAATTGTAATCATTATCTCGACAGTATTACCAGGTACAATTGAAAGAGAAATTTTCCCAATCATAGAAAATAATGAAAAATTCTTATTGGGGTATAATCCGTATTTTATTGCGATGGGTACAACCATAGACGATTTTTTAAATCCTGAATTTGTTTTATTTGGAACTAATCGTGATGAAATTGTTGAAACGGTTAAAGAATTTTATGCAACAATACATGATAAACCAGTTTATAATACTAAGATTAAAAATGCAGAATTAATTAAAGTTTCCTATAATACATTTATTGGGATGAAGATAGTGTTCTCAAATACTTTAATGGAAATGTGTCATAAAGTAGGTGCGAATGTGGATGAGGTACTCGGTGGTTTGAAATTGGCGAACAATAGAATTATATCTACAAAATATTTGAGTGGAGGTATGGGAGATGGTGGAGGTTGTCACCCACGAGATAATATTGCGATGAGTTGGTTAGCTGATAAGATTAATCTATCTCATAATTTTTTTGAAGATATTATGGAAGCTAGAGAAAATCAAACAGAATTCTTAGCGAATTTGATATTAGAACATGAAGGTCCTTATTATATTTTAGGAAAGACATTTAAAGAAGAAACTAATTTAATACTTGGTTCCCCTGCAATATTGTTGGGTAATATGTTAAAAGAAAAAAATGTTGAATTTGTTCATTATGATCCGTTTATTGATTCCGATAAACCTAATTTTGAAAAGGGCACTTATTTCATTGCAACAAGACACTCTGAATTTAGAGATTTTAAATTCCCTAATGAATCAACGGTTATAGATGTGTGGAGATATCTCAATCTAAATGATGAGAATATAAAGTATATTAAAGTAGGAAATTAAAAAATGAAATTAACCGTCATTTATCCAACAAGAAAAAGGTTTGATTTATTTGTTAAGTCAACAGAAAGTTTAATTGAAAAATGTTCAGATGTGAATAATTTAGAAATTTTAGTCACTATGGATAATGATGACGTTGAGACAATTTCAAAAACAGAAGAGTACATTTCAGATAAGTCTTTTATAAAAATATTGGTTAGTGAGAGACACTATTATAGAAATTTAAATCTTTATGTTAATACCGCAGCTAGTGTTGCAACCGGAGATTATCTTTTATTGTGGAATGATGATTGTATTATGGAAAGTCCTAATTATGATTTAATAATGGACAAATACAAAAATAAATTTCTTGTCGTTAATCCGTTGGTGATTAATCATACTGAATATTGTAGACAATCAAATAGAATGTTATTTCCAATCATACCAAAAGAGTGGATTAACATAACAGGTAGATGGTCAAATAGTGGTGCTTGTGATAGTTGGATTGAATTAATTAGTAATGAATTACAAGTTTCATTATACGAAGATGACATCAAGATTTTTCATGATAGATTTAATTTAACAGGAAATAATTTAGATGAAATTTACACTGAATCTGTGGATGATAAAAGTTATATATTCCATAATTTCTTTACTACAGATCAAAAAAACGAAAGAAATAGAGATACGTATTTAATCAGAGAATATCTCACAAATCTTAAATGAAAAAAAAGACCTCTATAGATATAGATGACGAATTTATTCTTTATTGTCAACTAAATAACATTAACGATATTGAAAAACTTGCAAAGGAAACCTTTAAAAAAGGGTTTTCTTCATTAAAATACCCCGAAACACCAATCAGTGCAAGTAAACAAAAAATCATAGAGAAAGAAGTTATCAAAGAAGTTCCAATTGAAGTAATAAAGGAAGTTATTGTTGAGAAAATTGTAGAGAAAGAAGTCATCAAAGAAGTTCCTGTTGAAAAAATTGTAGAAATTATTAAGGAGGTCCCTATTGAAATAAAAGGAGATACTCAAGTAATCACAAAAGAAATTATCAAAGAGGTTAAAGTGGAGGTTCCTGTCATTAAAGAAGTTACGGACACAAAAGAAATTGATAAATTAAAACAAGAAAACGAAAAATTAAAAGTGGAGTTGGAAAAAATCAACCAATCACTTGATAAATTCAACAAAGCCCGATACATGAAAAATAGTGATTTGGGTAGTTTATATTCGGAATAAGTTTTTTATTGTTGATTTTTTTCTTATATTATAATAAAACTAAAATTATGGATAAATTATTTTTATGGGTTTTTACCGCATATGGAATGACTTCAATTATTGTATGGGGTTCTATCTTTGAATCAACAAGAGAATTTATAAAAAGAAACTCAAAATTTTTTGGGGACTTAGTTAGTTGTACTTTGTGTACATCAACGTGGGTTGGATTTTTTATGTCACTTGTCTTAGGGGGATTGGTTAGTAATATCTTAAATGTACATTGGTTAATGGGTGTATTTTTTGATGGCATGTTTACCGCTGGTTCAGTTTGGGCAATCAATGCCATAATCGAATTTTTCGAGGAAAATAGACTAAAATAATTTTAATGCCATTTTTAAGAGGAACAAGTTTTAATGATGGACCCGTTAGGAATGCGGTCATAGATTTTTTTGATAATCAATTTGGGGTATTATTGAACGAGACCCCACATGATATGAAAGTCATAGATTTAACGGGTACTACAGAAACATTACTAGGTGTAGAAGTAGAAGGTGGAGGTTGGACTGGTTGTTTTTGGGAAAATGAAAAATATTGTTTGATATCTAATATTGGATTTCCAACAATAAACATCCCAATTAGAAAACATAAATATTGGATGCAAATCTACACTTTCTATGGTAAAACAAAAGAAAACCCATCATTTGATAAGAATATCTTTGTAAGGGCAAATAAAGATTTCACACAAATGATTGTAATCAGACCTGACACAATTAGAAACCCAAACAAGGTAATTAAAACAAGATTTCAACCAAATAATAGTGATGAACTCGAAGATTGGTTATCATTTAGAAGAGAAGACGTAGAAACGTACAATTTAATCAACGGAGTTTGGACACTTGACAAATCATATGAAATACAATAATCCATTTATTAAGGTAACTTGGGAAGACACACCAGAAAATTTTACACCTGAAAAAATCAGGAGAGTTAAATCATATTTTCAGGACAAGTATAAAACCAAATCAATACAAGTTATTACCAAAAGTTTGGTTGATAAGTCTAATATTAAATTAGAATCATTAGAGGCATCTGATAATATTTTAGACCAACAATATCAGAAAAATTTGATGAAAGATTTCATCAAGGAAAATAACATAACAACCAAATGGGAATTGGTGGATAGGTTGGACAATAGAGTTAATGGTGAGATTGATAAACTGAACGAGAATAAAGTTAGATACAACAAATGGTTTGTGAGAAAAATTCAGTTTTCTAATTTTTTATCATTTGGTGATAACAATGAAATAGATTATACCGAATTAGATGGTATTACTGTAATTGAATCCACACCAAAAAACTTCGGAGGAAAATCAACCTCTTCTGTGGACCTCTTGATGTTTTTATTTTTTAATTCAACCACCAAAACAAAAACAGCCGGTGAAATTTTTAACAAATTTTCAGATAAGGATGAAGTTTTAGTTCGAGGTGAAATAACAATCGATGGTGATGATTATGTAATTGAGAGAAAACTTATACGTAAGAAAACAAAACAAGGTGAATACAATGTAAGTAGTAAGTTAGAGTTTTATAAAAAGAAACCAGACGGTACGATTGAAAACTTATCGGGAGAACAAAGAAGAGAAACCGAAACTTTCATTGAGTCTGCAATAGGAAGTGAAGAGGATTTCTTATCTACTATCATGACAACGGGTAATAATTTAGAACAGTTGATAGAATCCAAACCAACGGCAAGAGGTCAAATTCTAACTAAGTTCTTGGGTCTTGAAAGTTTAAGAAACAAAGAAGAAATAGCTAAAAACATTTATAATGATTGGAGTAAGAAATTAGTATCCAACACATATAACATCACTCAATTAGAAATTGATAACACAAATTACCAAGACAGTATNACCAATTCTGAAAATGAAATTGAGAGACTTAATTTAGAATTACAAAGATTAGATAAACATTCTAAAGAGTTAGAGTCAAGNAAAGATGAAATCCTTAGTTCAAGAAACAACGATGTTGACCAAGAATTAATAAAAACCAATCCTACTCTTCTTAAAAGAGAAATTGACGATTTAATCACTCAAAGAAATAATAGTAAGAAAAACGCTGATGGTGTAGATGTAAAAGAACCATCTAAATACTATAACGAAGATGACCATAAGGAATTAAGGGGTCGAATGGCGGACTTACAAGGTATTGATGTTGCATACAAATACGAAAAGGGAGAAAAAGAAAAACTAATAAAACAACTAACTGAAGGTTCTATTTGTCCAACATGTAAAAGGGCGTTAGATGAAGTCGACCATACAGATGAAATTGAAAATCTTAAAAATGAAGTCAATGAAATCTTAAATGAAATTGAATTAAATCAGAAAAAATTCGATAACTTAAAAGAAGAGTCTAATAAGTTTGATAATTTAAAATCTGAGTTTGAGAATTACGAAAGGAATAAATTACGTAAGGCTCGTTACGAATTGGAGGTTGATCAAAAACAACTTGAAATTGATTCGAAACAATTAAGGTTAGATAGGTACGATGACAACAAAAAGAAATTAGAAGATAATCAAAAGATAGACGGGGAGATAATTGCTTTGAGGTCACAAATTGAGACCGCAAACGCCGATATTAGGATTGCAAATAATTCAATTGAAAAACATAAAAGTAATATTACTATTATGAATGATAAGGTAAGTACTAACAACGAACTTATCACCAAAATTAAATCCGAAGAAGAACTATCAAACGTGTTTAAAACATACTTGACCATTTATGGTAAGAACGGTATTTCTAAAGTTATTATGAAAAACATGATACCACTTCTAAATCAAGAACTATATCGTTTATTAGTCGATAGTTGTCACTTTATTTTAGAATTAAATGTTAATGATAAAAATGAAGTTGAGTTCTTGATGATTGATACCGAAACAAGAGTTGTCAAACCATTAAATTCAGGTTCAGGTTATGAAAGAACTATCTCATCATTAGCACTTCGTAGTGTTTTAACGAAAATATCGTCATTACCTAAACCGAATATTGTTGTTATGGATGAAGTCTTTGGTAAAATAGCAGACGAGAATTTAGAAATGGTTGGGGAGTTCTTTAAAAAGATTAAAAATTATTTTGAACACATTTTAGTCATATCACATAATTCTTTAATACGAAATTGGTCTGACAATATTATAATGATTAAAAAAGATGAAAATATATCATCAATAGATTATATAACAACTAAGATATCTTAATTTGGATTTTAATTTTTTTTTGTGTATTTTTGATAAAAACAAAACAATATGACAGAACTAAAAAACATTAAAGACTTTAACCTATACGCAAAAGATAACGGTATCGGGTCCCTAAAACTACATCAGTATAATAAACTGATTGAGAGCAGTTTAACACCATATATTCTTGAGGAAAGACAAATGAACGTAACTGTTATGGATGTCTTTTCAAGATTGATGATGGAAAGGATTATTTGGGTTGCGGGTGAAGTAAATGACCATATGTCCACTATCGTCCAAGCTCAGTTAATGTTTTTGGATAGTTTAGACAACAATGATATCACTATGCACATTGACAGTCCTGGTGGGTCTGTTAAATCGGGCCTATCAATGGTTAATGTAATGGAGTATATCAAATCAGATATAAGAACTATTTGTACAGGAATGGCGGCATCTATGGGTTCAGTACTGCTAGGTGCGGGTACCAAAGGGAAAAGGGGGGCATTAGAAGACTCCGAAATCATGTTACACCAATCATCAGGAGGTGCAGTTGGTAATATCCAAGATGCGGAAATCACGATGAAATGGTGGAAAAAGAAAAATGAACGATTGTTCGAACTACTTGGTAGATATTGTGATAAAACAAAAGAACAAGTAATGGAGGACGCTTCTCGAGATTTTTGGTTAACAGCTGAAGAAGGGGTTAAATACGGTATAATTGATGAAGTTGTGAAAAAGAAATAGTTATTTGGTTAATTGCATAATATGTTTGTATAAAATTTGGGGACTTTTAGTCCCCTTATTTATTTTAAAATATTTATAATAAAACATTCATATGAAAATTAATAAACAAGACATCTTATTAGTTATCGTAATTATTTTAGGGGCTTATTCTATCCTACAAATGAATGGAATTAAAACAGACGTAGATTCGTACAATACAAAAATTGATATGATTCAGAAAGAGATTGATTCCGTTCAAGTGGTGAATGAAAAATTAACCGAACAAATAGTTTTAATCGATAAAGAACTTACAAATATCGACGGAGATATTAGTAAAGTAACAAAAAACATAACTATAATTAAAAACCAAACAAATGAAAAAATTGATTCTGTTAACAATTATAACTTTAGTGACCTTGAAAAGTTTTTCACAGAACGTTACAAAGACCAATATTGATACATTGGTACCTTTAAAAGTACCGGTTGCAAAATTGGTAATTAAAGACTTAATTAAGGGAGATGGTTCGATTGTTGAAATAAAGGAATTAAACAAAGTTATCTCATTGAAAGATGACCAAATAAACCTATTTAAACAAAAAGATACACTTAAGGATCAGAAAATTTCTAATTTAGAAACAATAATTTTAAAGAAAGACGAACAGTTTTCATTAGAAAGACAAAAATCTGAAAGTCTTTTAAAAGAACTCAAAGGTCAAAGAAGAAAGACTTTTCTTTTTAAGGTAGGAACTTATGTTGGTGTAGTTGCAACATCTATGCTACTTTTAAAGTAATATGAAAAAGATATTTGAATATAGAAATATTATAATAGTAGTACTATTAATAATTGTGGCGTTGGAATATTGTAATCCTAAAGGAATTATGCCTAATAGGACCGAATACCTAACAAGAATAGATTCAATACCCTACCCTGTTCATGATACAATTCCAATGGAAATTGAGGTTGAGGTAGAAGTTGAGGTTCCCGTAGAGGTTGAAGTTCCTGTTGAGGTTAAAGTTGTTCAGGAAGTTGATACCGCGAACATTCTTAAAATCTTCTACGCAACAAATAAAATTTCTGAAACACTGACATTACCGAATGGTGTTGGGACATTAGTTTTAAATGAGACAATATCTGAAAATAAAATAATTGAAAGAGACATTACAAACTCAAAAATTAAAAAACAGGTTTTATATGATACTCTTAGAATTCCTGAGGACCCTAAAAATAAATTTTATTATGGATTTAATTTTAGTGCAAACAGAGACGATTTTATTAATTCAATGGGGTTTGGAGTTATGATGAAAACAAAAAGTGATAAAATTTATAGAGTTGATTTAGGATTAAACAATAGAGTTGTTGATGGTACTATTGGTAGATTTTCACCTTACATAGGAGGTGGTGTTTATTGGAAAATTAAATCAAAAGACAATAAATTTTAATGGCTGAAACTAAAACATACACACTTTTTATTTACGGTACATTCGAGGACCACGATGAAGTAGAATACTTCTGTATGGAAGTTATGTCAAATTCCCCCGCCGTAAAAACTCTGAGATATGTTATTGAAAATAATAATAATATAATTGTTATATTTGATTCTGAGTTAGAACCACAAAAATTATCAACTGAGTTGTTAGAATTCATGATTAATGACACTATAAAGTATTATTTTTTATATCCGTTAGACAAACTTATTACTGCACATTTACCTGAAAAATTAAAAGATTTTATATTCAAACCACAGGAATCAAAGATGAATATTAGGGTTGAATATATTAAACCAAGTAGTAAAGTGTTTGATTTGGACGAAGTTTTGGAGAAAATAGAAAAAAAAGGTTTAGAAAGTTTGACCGAAGAGGAAAAGTATTTTCTAGATAATTTTGAAAATTAAAAAATTTTCATTATTTTTATCTATAGAAACAAAACTAAACCCAAACATTTATGAAGAAATCCATCATCGTAAGTACGGAGGAAATTCAACAGTACATTAAAGACATTAGAAAAATTCCTGTAATCTCACATGAGAGACAAGAAGAAATTTTCACAGAACTAAAAAAAACCAATTTAACTAAAACCCAAAAAAACAACCTCTTTAATGAGATGGTTGTAGGTAATCTCCGATTTGTAATTTCTGTTGCAAAAATGTATCAGAATCAAGGAATGGATATTATGGATTTAATTTCAGAGGGGAATATTGGTTTAATCAAGGCAGCAGAAAAATTCAACCCAAGTAGTGGTTTAAAATTCATATCTTATGCCGTATGGTGGGTTAGACAATCAATAATGGCGTCATTAAATGAAAACGCCAGAACAATTAGAATACCCTCTAATTTAGTACAAGAAGCTCAAAAGAAAAAGAAGAAAGATGAGGTTTTAGAAGAGGATAGTTATTTATTGTCTGAAGATAATAACTATAACCCATCAAACAATCTACCATATTGTGTTGGACTTTTTAGTGAAATTAATGAAGATGGTGATACTTTAATTGATGTTATACCAAATAAAAACGCGGAATCACCTGAACAATTCCTCAACTCTACCGAAGAAATTAAGAAAAAAGTTGAATTAATGTTAGGTATTTTGGATGATAGAGAAAGGATTATAATAACAAAATACTTTGGTTTAACTGGTACCGAATCAAATTTAGAAGACTTAGGTGAAGAATTTGGATGTACAAAAGAAAGAATCAGACAACTTAAAGACAAGGCGATAAAAAAACTAAGAAATGAAAGTTTTGGTCTATTAAACTATTTATAAAAGTAAAAAGATATGGAAAATATTATTGAATTTTTAAAGAAACATAAAACCAAACTATTAATAGGGTTAGTGGTTTTGTTATTTTTTAAATCTTGTGGTAAGTCTCGTGATGTTAAAGATTTAGAAAAAAAACATGAAATAGAATTAGAAGAAATATCCAAGAAAAATGAGGTAGATAAATCCACATCTTATAATCAAGGTCAGATTGATGCGTTGAACACTGTTATTGACGACGTTTCAAAAATTAATAGACCTCCTGTATTGATGGATTTACATAACAAGTGGATTAATGATAGAGATAAAATAAGTAAAGGTCTTAAATGAAAAACTGGATTAACAAAAATTATAAAACATTAATTATTGCTGCGTTTTTGGTTCCAATCATAACCGTTGCAATAGTTTCAATTTCGCACGTTACAACATGGTATGGTATTTCTAACCCTGTAACGTGGTCAGTTTATTTATCCATAGGTATTGAAATTGCGGCATTATCTGCATTAGCGGCTATATCCGCGAATATGGGGTCTAAAGTTTACTTTCCATTTGCAATTGTAACCTTAGTTCAGTTTATAGGTAACATATTTTTTGCCTACACATATATTAACATTGACTCTCAACAATTTAAAGATTGGGTTGATTTAGTTTCACCTTTAGTTGAATATATGGGGGTTGAACCAACTGACTTTATTGGCCATAAAAGATTCTTAGCATTTTTTGCTGGTGGTATGTTACCGGTGATATCACTTTCTTTTTTACACATGTTAGTGAAATTTACTGAAGAAGATAGAAAAAAACAAAATGAAATTGTAGAAGAGAATCCAAAAACCGAAAACACAATTGAAGCAAGTGATTTAGTTGGTGAAGTTTCTAGATTGAGACTAAGTGAAGAGGATTTAAAAAAATTAGAAGAGGTTTTACTCAACCCTCCACCACCAAATGAAAACTTAGTGGAAGCTGCCATACGTTATGAAGAAAAAAGAAAAAAGGAGTCGGAACTAAGTGATGAGGATATTTTAAAAAAAGCCGAAGAAATTAGACACAGACAAATTTTAGAAAGGGCTGAGGAGTTAAAAAAAGAACGTGAAGAGATTTATCTACCCGAAGAAGAGGAAGAAGAACCAACCGCATTGGCAAATAGTGAATACAGAGAAAACCTCGATGTTGAGTTGGTTGAAGAAGAGGAAGAAATCGTAAACGATACACCAATATCAGTAGAAACAAAAACAATCAACTTAAGACAAGTTGTGTTTGAACCAATAGAAAATCCAGTACAACCCACAAAGGAAGAACAAAGAGAACTACTTTCAGAAATTATGAGATTAGACCAAGAACTTGGATTGTACGATGAATCTTTATTCACTGAAAAAGTGGAAGAATCAAAAGAAATCATAGAGAATTCAAATGCGGAGGAATTATTAAAACAATATGAAGAAGAATTTTCCACTATAGAACCAACCGAAGAGGAAGAACAAGAAAATTTTTCCACTATAGAGGTTAATTCTGAGAATATTTTCCAAGAAGAAATTATAAATGAACCTATTGAGGTTATATATCCAGAGTTTGAAATATCGGTAGAAGTGATACCCGATTTAGTTATTTCGAATGAAATTACGGAAGAGATTCCACAGGAACCAATTCCAACATCAATTAACTCACAAGAGTTAGTTGAAAAAAAAAATTCCTTATAGAGGAACCCCTCTCAGAGGAGGAGGTAAACAACCCCTCAAACATGGAAGATTTTCCATCCTTAGATTTGGTGGAGGCAACCCCAACCTTAACTCCTGATGACTTATATTGGGAATTAGATGATACAAATCCTATAGAAGAAGAAGATTTTATTACAACACCAACACCAACTGAACAACCCATAATTAAAAAAATAGTTTCTAGAAATGTTGGTAATTCAAGACGTAGACGTTTTAGATAAGTCTAAAATAAATGTTGTAAAAAGAAAATCCAAAAAAACACAAATACTACTCTACGATACCCAAAGGAGGGCGGATGATTTTATACAAAAAATCAAATATCGTAGAAATGGTAAGTATGATGACATACCTCATTTTGTTGTAACTAAAATGGGTATGGTCTTTCAATTATTCGACACCAATTATAGTTCTAAAACCTTTGATAATCCATCTTTAGATAGGAAACAAATTAAGGTTGCAATCGAAAATTTGGGATGGTTAAATAAAAATACCATAACAGGACTATATACTAATTGGATTGATAATCCATATCGTTCAGAACCACATATCAAGAATTGGAGAAACCATTATTTTTGGGATAAGTACAATGATATCCAAATGGAGAAGGTTTCTGAACTGTGTGATTTTCTATGTGAAAAACATGATATCTTTAAACAACACGTTCCGTCTCAAGGATACCTCGAAAATATAGGTAAATTTAACGGTATTGTTTGTAAATCCAATTTTTCAAATATTTATACAGATATAAACCCATCATTCAATTTTAGAATATTATTTAATCATGCAAAATAGAACAAACATAGGATACGACGAAACAAAAAAAATGTTAGATACCCTAAGAAGGATTACGGAATCAACAAAAAATGTTAAAATCCTAAGAGAACAAGATTCGTCAACAACATCTAATACTCAAGATGATATAGATGTTATTAATGACGTAGATGTTAAACTTTTATCCAACGATAATATGGATATGAAATTAACAGACGATCAAAAAAATGGGATATCGGGGTTAATAGATTCTTTCAGACAACAAGTGTCAGAAATTGCGAACTTAGAGCCCGGATTAACTATTAATATGAATCAAATTAGATTGGATGGGTCAATTTCTAATGTGGAAATCAATTTTGTATTGATTGCTGGTGATGAATCAGGTTTTTATATAAATGCTGACATGTTAAAAATAGAAACGGAAACAATATCTATAATAGATAAATTATCTAAATTCCAATTAGTTTTTGAAGACACATTAAACCCAATAATAAGACAAAGAAATAATAACTAAAATGGCTCTAACTGATTCAGACAAAAGAGAAATTGAGAAAATAACCAAAAAAGAAATCAAAAGTTTTATGGACTCGACACAAGCTCATAAAATTGTTGTGGACATGGTTAAAAAAGAAATGGGTACAAGAGACATAAACGATAAAGTAATTGATCTTTCAACTAAAGTTGTTGTTGAATTATTTAAAACATTATGGCAGAGAAAGTCATTTTGGGAAAATGCATTAAAAAATGTTAGATAAAGAAAAACATATTAGACCTGATATTGAGGGTGAAATTGAGGAAATTCAAAGATTTTCACAAGAGTTAAGCCGAGATGAAGGTATTGAGGTTTCAGTTGATGAGGTTATTGATTCTCTTGAAAAATCTGAAGAACAACTTTTAACCGACGACATTTGGAATGTATTAGAAAATACGGAATCAAATGAAGTTGAGGAGGGAGATTGGGAAACCGTAGAGAAAATTGCACGAGAGTATAAAAAAACGAGTCCTAAAGTACTTAAAAAAGAAATCGAGAGTGGGGAATATAAAAGACCATTAATAGCCAAATTAGACGGTAGATATGTCCTAATGGCTGGTAATACAAGACTATGTACTGCGGCAGCAATGGGTGTGAATCTCAATGTGTTTATTGGAAATATTGGGGATAAAATTAATGAAACAGAAGAGATTAAAGGTGGTTTGGCGGATAATAAATCTTTAGTTCAAATAGCAAAGAAACATAACGCAAAAGGTTATTACCATATTCAAGACATGGTAAAATCTCTAAACAAACAACTTGATATGGGTTTAAAAGTTGAAATGGAACATACTGACGATAAGGACAAAGCTAAAGAAATTGCTTTAGATCACTTGTGGGAAGACCCTAACTATTATAGTAAATTGAAAAAAATTGAAACTAAGGAGTCTATGGGTGCCGATTCCGCCGGTGCATTTGTTGGGTCGGCATTCGGTAGTGTTATAAAGAAAAAAGATTTATATAAACCTAATAATTTTAAAAAATACAATGTAAATGAGGAAGAGGTAAAAGAAGCAACTGATGCATCTTCTTCAGGGGCGTATGATGCACCTTTTGGAAATGGAGGTAAAAATCCTTTGAAAATAAATGGTGAAAAGAGTGTTAAAAATTCGAGAGCAGTAAAGGATAAGAACTTTCCTAAATGGGGAGGACCTGGTGGTATTTTCATTAAAATAAAGGAAAAGTGTAAAAAATACCCCTATTGTAATCAAGGAGACATAAACGCCATAGAACTTCTTGAAATTAAAAATGACGTTATAGAAATTTCAGACAAATATGGTATTCCATATAAAGAAATGGAAAAAATAGTATTAAATGAAATAAATAAGATATTTATAAGTATGAATTTATCAGACATCAACTCTTTAATTGAAAGTATTGCATCAGAAGAGATTAAAAGAACAATAATTTCTGAATCTGAAGGTGGTAAAAAACAAGTTTATCATATAAAACTTGATGGTGAACCATTGGAAACTTTTAATTCAAAAGAAGAAGCGGAAGAGGCCTTACCAAATTATAAAGCAAAAGAAAAAGGTGAACTCATAATCGAACCTGAGATTTATGAATCATATGAAGATATGATTGAAAAGATGGATCAAATGGGTCAAGAATTAGAAGAAAAAGAAAATCAAAATATGGAAAATCAAGAACCAATGGAAGGTAACGCCTTCGCGTATGCAGCACTAAAAGCAAAGGAAGCGGGTGAAGAAACCTTCGAATTTGATGGTGAAACACATAATGTTCAAGAATCGTGGAAACAATTAGAGGAAGAAGAAGGTATGTGTAATGAGTGTGGAGATTCGTCTATGGACATGAAAGAAGGTGAAGGTATGTGTAATGAGTGTGGATCAATGTTGAATGAGGAAGGTATGTGTAGTGAGTGTGGTTCTATGATGAATGAATCAAAAACAAAGAAAAAAGTACTTCGTTTAAGTGAATCAGAAATGGTTAATTTGATTAAGAAAATGGTTAAAGAATCGGTTCCTGGTTTAGAAGTTACCAAAAGAGCACAAACTCAATCCAAAAAAGATAACGAGGAAAATGCGAAAGAGGTGGGTAAAAAAATCCAAAAAGCCACAACAGTAGAAGGTAGTGATAATCCTGAATTCCCACATCAAAATAATAGTGGAACTAAGGTTGCTAGACAAAATAACGAAGAAGAAAATGAGTTTGTTGAAGACAATAGAGGTGGAAAATCAATTGACTTAGATTATGATTATGAACCATCTAAGAGATTTAAAGAAAGATTAAAGTCAGCATTAGAAGGTGACTCTAAAATGGGTAACTCACAAGAAGCTGCTAATGTTGTAAAGAGTGATTTGGGTAAAAAATTATCTAAACAGGCTGAAAGAAAAGAAAAGAAAGAGGAGAAGGCACCAATGTACAACAAAGATGCTCAACCTGTTGAAGAAGTAAATGAATCTGAAGTAAAATCTTCTTCTTTATTAAAAGAAGAAATTGAAAAGATGAAAAAAATAGCATCTTACAATAAGAAAACTCAGTAATATCTTCTTTTTCTTTTCTTTTATCCTTATATTATTTAATTAAAGGATATGGAAAATAAAGAAGGGTACTTGGAGTTTATTTTTTCTGAAAGTTATAAAAATCAAATAGATGTTTGGTATCGAGCGTATAATATATCTCGAGAAAAAACTGAATTATTCCGTGATTTTTTAATTTCATTACACGAACTTATTGAAAAAACATACCTTGGTCCTGACGTATTTGAATACGAAGAGGATCAAAAGGGACATTTTTCATGGTGTTGGAATAAAACCATAGATAATTTTTCAAAAGAAAGAATTTATTTTAAGGAAACCGGTTCACACAAAGATTATTTCAGTAATTTCTATATTGAAGCGTTTTATCTTACTAACTTAGAGGGGAATAACTCAAGAATTCTAGAATATCTCAATAAATTATTTGATTTTAAACATAAGAAATCAAGGTCAGAACTTGATATGTTAACTGAGGTTTATAAAATGTTAGATCAAAACTTGAAAAAGTAAATTTTTTTCCATATATTGATATTAAAAACCGAAATAATATGGAAACCTTAAGAAAAATTAAGGAGTTGGTTGAAAAGATGTCAGTAGATACTCAAAAGGTTTTTGAAAAAGGGAATCGAAGTGCATCAATAAGAGCAAGAAAATATGCTCAAGAAATTAAACTCCTAATCTCACAGTACCGTAAAGAAATTTTAGACGAAATTAAAAAACATGATTAACGAAATAAAGTTGTTTGTATTAATTCTTAGTTTGATTTTTACCTTAAAATTTGTTTTTCAATTTGTAATTAAATTATTTCAGGAAAATCCTGAAGAAATGAAAATAGATAAAAATGAAAAGGTATTACTTCACTTTGCTTCGGCATATATAATAACCTATTTTTTAATTTAATACTGTGTTTGAAAATATAAAATCATTAAGACCTTATTTCTTTTCTTTAAGAGAAATAGAAAATAACGTAAGTTTAGACATTAAAATTCCATTGACATGGAAGTACGATGAGATTATAAAACCATATCGTATTTTGAATATTAAAGTTCAAGATAAAAATGATAAGTATACCTTATTATCATTGATATCAAGTGCAACTCAAAATGGATATGATGTTGCATTGGCTTGTGCCAATGAAATAATTAAACTTAATAAAGAAGAGGAAGAGAAACAAAAATTATTTCAAGAAAAAGTAAAAGAATTACAAGAGTTGTTTAAAAAACAATCTCTTGATAAATTAAAAGATATAAATCTATTGAATCTAGATGAACAAGAGGATACAACAAGCATCGGATTGGTTGAAGAGGGAGATGGTGAAAGATCAGAAGGAGGTGGAGACACACAAGAATCAGACGATTGAAGAAATAAAAAAAATAGATAAGAAAAATCTATTTATTCAAACCCCAAAACCTAAAAAATCCATACTTAAAAAAATCTTAAAGATATTTGGTTATGACAAAAAAGGGTGATTTATTAAACCAACTAGCCATAATATCTGATTTGATGGAAAAACTTAATGCCAATATCAAATCAAATACAATAGTGTTTGAAGTATCTAAAATTGAATTTGAGAAGATATTTCAATATCTTGAAAAAAAGAATAATACACAAAATGAAATACCTAAAGATAAATTTACAATTACAATTGGTAATGTAGATATCGTATTTAGTACGAGTAGTGTCTAAAAAGTTCTCTTCTTTTAAAACCTTTAGATTCTAGTAAGTTATATAATAGTTTTCTCTGATGGGTTGTAACGTCTTTTACAAAAATAAAATTACCTCTTTTCTGTTTTAATATATTTTCTTTAACCAATTCAAATAATCTTTCACTATCTGTTAGATTTTTATTTCCGTACAACCAAACATCATTTTCAATCTGTACGAACAATTTATTATTTAATGTGAATATTTGTGCTATTTCTGTAATTGGATAAATTTTACCCATCATTTCATGAAATCTTATTCTTTTTTTAATTTGAAAATCGTAAATCAATTCTTCTTTCCAATAAGGAATAATTTCTTTTATTCTAAATTTCTCGTCTTCCATGTTTGCTGAAATATTCCTACCTAGACTGTCCTTTACCCAAGGATTAGTTGACCATCTAGTCTTTGGAAAAACAAGTGCTAATTCGAAAATTTGTTCTTGATTTCTTTTACCACCTTGAATTTTTACAAAATCTGGTTTACGTTGAGTTTTAAATTCGTGCCAATATTCCGTAATAGTTGTTCTTTTCATACATTTATAAAGAATCTTAATTCTCTTTTTATTACAAAAAAGAACAATGAAATATTTTCCTTTTTTCATAATAATTTAGATATAAGATAATAAACACCATAAAGAGATATTGATGCAAATAACAATAGTATAATTGCTGCCCATTTTTCCGTTTTAACTAGTTCCCTCTCTATGAGGTCCCTCATTTCCTTTTTTTTACATTTTGAACAAGACATAATAAAATATACCAAACTTATTTCTTTTTTTCAATTTTAAAGGTTATATTTTATATTAAACATTAATGATAAATAAATGATATCGTATATCGGTGGTAAAGCTCGTATTGGTAAATGGATAGTACCTTTTATTCCTAAAGATATTGAAACGTATGTGGAGGGATTTTCAGGTATGTTTTGGGTGTTCTTTAATATGGAACTATCAGAATACCCAAATCTTAAAACGGTCGTATATAATGACTTTAATAAACTTAATACTAACCTTTTTAAGTGGACTAAACAGTATGATATATTATGGGATGCATTGTCACAATACCCTTGTCAACAACTCGGTGTTCAGGACACTCCACCCGAATATGAACAAATGTTTAACCAATATCAAAAAGAAATTTTTAGTGATGATTTTGTCATTACAGAAGAAAACAGTTTAGAAGTTGCGTGTAAATATGTTTATGTATTGGGTCAAGTTTTTTCAGGATCAAAACCTGAGACAGCATCGTACATGGATTACAAAGGAAAATACAGATGTAAAGTATTGGTGTTTATGGATAAATTAAAAAATCCAAAATATAGAAATCACTTTGATAAAATTACTTTTATTGAAAATCTTGATTTTGAACAAGTGGTTAAAAAATATGATTCTCCCACAACATATTTTTATATGGACCCACCTTATTGGAAAACCGAGAACTATTATTCAAATCATGATTTTGACTCAAAGGATCACGAAAGACTTGCTAACACCATCAAATCAATAAAGGGTAAGTTTTCACTCTCATATTATGATTTCCCCCAACTTCAAGAATGGTTTCCTGAATATTCAATCACAGTAGGTAAAAATAATCAGTTGTCGATGTTTGGTGAAACTCAATATAAATGGGAAAGGAAAGATTTCAGTAAGGCCGCATCAACTAAGAAAGAAAAAAACGTAGGTACTGAATTATTAATTATGAACTATTAAGTTCACTATTTATTTAAAAATTTAAATTATGGAATCAAATTGGTACGTGGTAAAAGTTTTACCAGGTAAAGAAAGAATTTTAAAAGATGATTTTAATAAACAAATCTTACAAGGTAAGATAAATAATATTGAGAGATTCGTTTGTCCAACCGAAAGAGAATTAAAGGTTGTAAAAAATAAAAAAGTAGTAAGAGAAAAGGTTCTTTATAGTGGTTATCTTTACTTCGAAACAAAAACTAATCTTTCAGAGGAAGAATTAAAATATATTTCTGGTTTCAATGGTATTATGGGATTTATGGGAGAAAGAATCCCAATCAAATTAAGAGAATCAGATGTAAAAAGAGTGATTAAAGATGATGAATTGGATGAACACAATCAAACATTAAAACATCAATATAAAGTTGGTGAATCGATTAAAGTTGTTGATGGTCCATTTACATCATTTGAAGGCGTTATTTCAGGAATTAATGGTGAAAAAGTATCTCTTGAAGTAAGAATTTTTGGTAGAGTTACACCAGTTGAGTTAACTTTGAGACAAATTGAAAAACTATAATTCTATATGTCACCCGAAGTTTTAATTTATATTGGAAATATTAAAAAATTCTTAGATACAAACCAAGAGGCACATGAATATTTTCTTAAAAATGTGAACGAAGAAGATTTTTTTTCTAAAGTTGCAATTTCCTCTCAAAAAAATTTTGAAAAAAATGGTGACCCAATGTTATTGAGAAACGAATTTGAAGAAATTAAAAATGAATTATTAAAATCATCAAACGAAAAAAAGAATGATAGTATTTTTATGGATTTAAAAGATTTCGGAACAATTTGTTTGAATTAGTTTATTATTAAATAAAATATTGTTATAATTTTTTTATGCACAAAGTATTATCAAAAGACTACCCACTTTATGAAGCGTCATATGGGAGTGATTTTCCATCAGAACAATATTTTTTGATATCATTCGACGAATTGGCATCAAGATTTGAATTTTCGGCTAAGACATATGATAAGAGTATTGAGGAATATTTTATATCAAAAGGATTTATTAAAGAATCTGATTTAAAAATTTCTAACAGAAGAATGGAAGTTACACATGCTGTTCTACTTAAGGATGACAACAAAAAAATTGTTATAGAATTAAATTCCACAGACAATAAAAAAGAAAAACCACTTTTCAGTGTTAAAATTTTTTATAGTATTAAAAATGGTGAAATTTCTGAACAACTTGACCTTGAAGAAATCAAATCTTTTGAAAGGAAAAAAGAAAAATCCAACATTAGTTTAATCAGATCCGACATGGGTCACTTAGATACTGAAGATTATGATTTAGTTGTTCCTGAAACAGATATAGAATTGAATTATGGTGGTGAATTTTTAAAGGTACACGATATAATCGTTAATACTTTAAATAAAACGAACGGAAAGGGTATTATACTTTTACATGGTGACCCTGGTACGGGTAAAACTTCCTACATAAAACACTTAACCTCCTTAATTAAAGATAAAGATGTTTTATTTGTTCCACCATCTATGGCAGAAATGTTATCTGAACCCTCAATCATACCATTTTTGATGGACCACAAAAACTCAATATTAATCATAGAAGACGCGGAGAGGGTTATTGCAGATAGGGAAGGGAACGGTTCACCTGCGGGAGTATCCAATATTTTAAATTTAACAGATGGGATATTGGGTGACTGTTTGAACATCCAAATCGTGGCCACTTTTAACATGAAAAGGGAAAAAATAGACCCTGCATTACTTAGAAAGGGTAGATTAATCGCCGAACATAAATTTGAAAATCTAACGACTCAGGATACCAATAAATTACTAAAACATTTAAATAAAGACGTAATAAGTGATGTCGGACTAAGTTTAGCAGATATTTATAACATAGATGTCGAAGTACATAAAACAAAAACAAAAAGTAAAATAGGATTATATTAATATGGAAAATGTTAACACTCAACAATTAAAACAATTACAAGAGAATGGTGAGAAATTATTGGTAGATTTCTGGGCTCCGTGGTGTGGACCATGTAAACAATTAATACCAAGATTAGAGAATTTAGAAAACAAATACCCAAATGTTAAATTTGTAAAAATTAACGTGGATGAAAATGTGGATTTTGCTTTAGATTTAAATATCAGAACGGTTCCGACTGTAATCATTTATGATGGTCAAAGTGATATACACAGAAGTACGGGTGCAAATCAAGACATTGTATATACAAATATATTAGATACATTATGAGTTCACAAGTTGTAGTTTTTACATTAAATGGTTGTTCGCATTGTACTTCTCTAAAAACAAAATTGGAGAATGTTTCTATTCCATTTACTGAGATAGAAATAACCTCAAATCAAAAAATTTGGGATAAAGTAGTTGAGCAAACAGGTCATAATGTTTTACCAACTGTGTTCATAAAAAAAGATGGTACTGATTTAGGTCCGATATTTATACCTGGTAAAGATTTCGAAAATGTCGATGATATAATACCAAAAATAAAAATACATTTATAAAAATAAAAAAAAGAGGGAAATAACCCTCTTTTTTTATGCCTATAAATATAATAAAAGTATTTATGTAAAAGACTTTACTTTATAAATGGCATTACAACGAATTAACTGGACGCAAATTGACACCACAAATGTACCTTCAGGGTCCGTTATCGATATTGGAGCAATAAGTGGTCCACTTCATGCTGGTTACTTTGAAAATTTATATATCTCAGGATTACCCTTTGACGATTATGTTGGAGAAGTTGGTGGTATTGATGCTTTAAATTTATACACNGCATCATTAAATCAAGCAATAGAACTTACAGGTTCAAATCTCACAGTNAAGGGAAATCTTGTTGTCAAAGGGACAACAACAATAATCGACTCAAATGTTATTGATTTAGGAGACAACATAATATCTCTTAATGGTGTTGAAGGTAGTTTTGGTGGTATATATGTAAACGACCAAACCACACCGGGTAACATCTCAGGTTCATTATTGTGGGACACAACAAACAATTATTGGATTGCAGGTCCAAGTGGTAGTGAAAATAAAGTAATCTTATCAACTGATACCGACGCAGGTATATGGAGAGAAACTGGTTCATTTTTTGCAACAACAAATGATCTACAACTTACTGGTTCTATGGTTATTAAAGGAGACCTAAGAGTTGAAGGTACAACTACTTTAGTACAGACAATCAATCCAAGTGTCGAATCATTAATTGTTTCGGGTGCAATGAGTATTGTTAGAAATGAATTAACACCACAAATTGTTTCTGCTTCGTTATCGATACAGAACCTTGGTACACTTGCAGATAGGTCTTTAGTTCAGGTAATTGATTGTGGTGATGGATTTTTTTAATTAAAAAATAAAGTATTTATATAAATAAAAGAACAATAATTAAAAATGGCACAAATAATTAAACACAGAAGAGGTTCCATAGACGCTTTAGCTTCAGCAACCGCAAAAAAGGGTGAATTAATAATGGCAACAGGTTCTGTTGGTAATATGCAAGGTCCCTGGATTTTTGTTGGTGAAACTGAAGGTAGTGCTGGTGCATTTAGAGGACTCTCCAAAATTTATCAAGGATCAGCAGCACCTGATTTAACTGTTGGAACGTGGGGATCAACATTAAATGGTACACCTTTTTACGGAACCACAAATAAATCACTTCATATTTTAAGTAATTCGGGTAATATTACCATGGATTTAACAGGTAATATTGAAGGTAACGTTATCAGTGGTGTTACAATTAACAACCTAACAGGTACAACTATAGATATTTCTTCTGATTTAACTGTTGGTGGTGATTTTTACATTACAGGTAACACAATTCAGACTGGTTCTATTTTCTTAACAGGAGATATTATAATGTCTGGTAATATAAACATTGGTGATAACTTAACCGGAGACACTATTAATTTTAATGGTGAGGTTAGCTCATCAATAATTCCTGCGGTTAATAATTCATTCGATTTAGGATCATCAACAAATGCTTGGAGAGATTTACATGTTAGTGGAACAGCTTATATTGAACATATCAGTCTTGCGGGTATATCAGTACAAAATATAGATTTACCCGGTGACTTAACTGTTAGTGGAACAACAACCTTAAGTGGGTCAGTTTTAGTTGAAGACTTAACTGAAAAAAGATTAGTTGTAGTTGGTGTTGATGGTTTATTAACTGATTATAGTGGTTTAACTTTTGACAACGGTAACTTAAATGTTTCAGGAGCACTTGAAGTAACAAATATCCAAGGTACAGGATCACTTTACTTAAAAGGTGACAAAAACGACTCAAGATATTTTGAAATTTATAATACTGCAACAGTTGACACACACATTAAGTCTAATGGTGGAATGAGTTTCTTCGGTGACGATATAAATTATTTAAAAATAGATGACTCATTACAAACGGCAACAATTGTTGGTGTAAACGGTGTAATTGTTAGCTCTTCATTACAAGTAACTGGTTCAATATATAATGACCAATTAACAAATAATAGAATTGTTGTAGTAGGAACTGATGGATTATTAGAAGATGATACTAACTTCACATTTGATGGTACAACTTTAAATGTAGGACAAGGTAATTTTGAAGTAGATACCGATGGTGATATTAGAACATCAGGTTCATTAACGGTTGATGGTATAACACAATTGAACGGTGATTTAACAGTATCAGGTAATTTTACAGTATTAGGAAGTGCAACCGAAGTACATATTTCATCTTCTGTAATTGAATTAGATGATAATATTATTAGATTAAACGCGTACTCACCATTTGAAAGATATGCAGGTTTTGAGGTAATTGATTCAGGTTCTTCAGGTGTATCGGCATCCATGGTTTGGGATAGTCAAAACGATTATTGGTTATTTGTTTCATCAAGTGGGCAATCAAGTAAGTTCATTGGAACAACTGCAGGAACATATGGTTCTGAAATTAGTTTGACCGACACATATTTCCCAATTGCAACAGGACCAAATACAATTGGTGATAGTTTATTAAGATACAGTGGTACTACATTATCATTTAACACCAATAAATTCACAATAGATTCGGGTACAGGTAACACAACAATTAGTGGTGGTGTAACATTATCATACTCAGGTGGAACAGACAATGGTAACAATACTTCAGGAATCGTTTTTAGAAACTCAAACAATGTTCTTGGTTTTGTTACAACAACAGAGACTGAAGATGTACTTGACGGTATTTTAGGTTATAAAAATTCAGACGGTGGATTAGTGTTCTCAACTGTAATTGATGGTGGAACTTACTAATAAACAAAATAAATAAAAGTAATATGAGGGGAGAGTGAAAACTCTCCCTTTTTTATTTACATAATCTAAATTTTTATGTATTTATATTAAGACTTATATAAGTCTAATTAACCGTGGTATATACCACATTCGATTGAGGGAACCATATATATGGCACAAATAGTAAAGCTGCGTAGAAGCGCTGTACCCGGTAAAAAGCCGACCAACGCTAATCTACAACTAGGGGAATTATCGATTAATACTACAGACGGTAAGGTATTTTTTGCGGTTTCAGGTGCTTTAGGTCCTTCAATACAGGAATTAGTTGCAACAAACACGGTTAATACAGGTTCAATTTATCTTACAGATAATGTAACTGCCTCTTTTTTCACAGGTTCATTTATAGGTGATGGTCAGGGATTATATAATATTCCGGCAAGTGGTATCACAGGATTAAATCTTTCACAAATTGCAAATGGAAGTGCAACCGGGTCAATCGATAATGATGGTTTACAAGTAAATGTTTCATTATCGGTAACGGGTTCAATCACCGCAACAGAATTTACAGGTAGTGGTTTAGGTTTAACCAACGTACCTTTTCATATTTCAGGTTCAGATGTAGATGGTAACACTTATGATAAACAGTTTACCAAATTACAATTTGACGATAGTACAGGTTTAAATGTTAGTGAATCTTTCGACGGAACGGCATTTGTTTCAATTGGTTCACACTTTAGAGATATTTTTGTTCAAGGACAAGATTTAGTTAGAGCAACGGGGTCAGACGTAGTTGAGTTTATCGGTGAAGGTGGTTTAGAAATCACAACATCAATGGTGGACACCAATTCAAATGGATACATCAAAGAAGTAACTTTTAATGTTTCCACTTTATCGGCATCTTTAGTAAACTACGTTGATTCTTCATATCCTGTTTCAGGTATGACAAGAACACTTGTTGTTGGTTCACAACAAACAACATGGTCTTTTCAACATAATTTAGATTACAAGTATCCCGCGATTAATGTTTTTGATAGTAACGATAAAGTTATTATCCCTACAGAGATTAAAGTAATAGATGACAATAATTTAGATGTCTATTTTGCATTACCAACTGCGGGTACAGTAATCGCAACAATTGGTGGTAACGGTTCATCAGGAACTAGTGGTACATCAGGTAGTAGTGGAACTTCAGGTACAAGTGGAACCTCAGGTACTTCAGGTAGTTCAGGAACATCAGGTTCTAGTGGAAGTAGTGGAACTTCAGGTACTTCAGGTACTTCGGGTTCTAGTGGTTCTTCAGGTAGTACAACAGTAGGTGCTTACGAATCAATGACAGTTACTACACCATCAAGTGTGTGGTATTTTAATCATGATTTAGGTGCCAGATATCCAGTATTTCAGGTATTTGACGAAGATGGATATCAAGTTATACCCCAAGAAATTTATGCGATAGACTTATATAATGCTACTATCACATTCTCATATCCTGTTTCAGGTATTGTAGTAGCAACACTCGGTGAAGGTGGTGGTGGTTCTTCAGGAACTAGTGGTAGTTCAGGAACAAGTGGAACTTCAGGTAGTAGTGGTACTGCTGGTACAAGTGGTAGTGCGGGGACTAGTGGTACTTCAGGAACAAGTGGATCAAATGGTAGTTCAGGAACTTCAGGTTCGTCTGGTACATCGGGAACCAGTGGTAGTTCAGGTTCAAGTGGTACAAGTGGAAGTAGTGGAACATCAGGAAGTAGTGGTACTAGTGGTACATCGGGTACTAGTGGTAGTTCAGGAACAAGTGGAACATCAGGAAGTAGTGGAACGAGTGGTAGTAGTGGTACAAGTGGAAGTAGTGGAAGTAGCGGTACTGCGGGTACAAGCGGTTCGTCAGGAACAAGTGGAACATCAGGAAGTAGCGGAACGAGTGGTACAAGTGGTACATCTGTTTCAATAAATGGTATAACGAATACCGTTGTAAAATTTGAATCAACAACAGGTATAACGAATTCATCAATTATTGATAATGGAACATTAGTCACAATCGATAATGATACAACAATATCAGGATCATTGATTGTTTCAGGTAGTATTGATGTTACAAACGCTCAAATAAAAAATTCGATATCAAATGTGTCACCTGGTTCTAATACAGTAGTATCAACATTAACAGGTTCTTACACGTCCGCATTTTTCAATTATACAATATATGATAATTCAAATGCGAGAGCGGGAATTGTAGTTGCGGTGTGGAATGATAATGTTGTGAATTTTAATGAAACAACAACTGCGGATATTGGAAATACAAGTGACGCTTCATTTGATGTAACAGTTTCAAATGAAGGTCATGTTGAATTGAAAGTTGACGCAACTGCAAATTGGGTATTCAAGTCGGTTACGACCTTTTTATAATAAAAAGTTTTTTACCAAAAGTAATAAACTAATGGAATAATGAAATATTTATAAAAGACTTAGTGTAATAAAAACAAAGAAGAAGAAATGGCAAATCAATTTATAGTAAAAAACGGTCTAATTGTTGACCAAGGCGGGGCAAACATAACAGGCTCCTCACAAATATCCGGATCGTTAGGTGTAACGGGTTCGTTAAATGTTTCGGGTAGTCAAAATATTAGTGGCGATTTAGTTGTTGGTGGTAATCTATCGGCAAATCAATTTATCGTTTCATCTTCTGTTAGTTATATTACTACGTCATTTTCTTCTGGTTCTACAAAATTTGGTGATACTTTAGATGACACACATCAATTCACCGGTTCATTTTCTGTTACAGGTTCTTTATCAATAAATGGTACAGAATATACTGCGGCTACTTCAGGTACCTCAGGTACAAGTGGTAGTTCAGGAACGTCAGGTACAAGTGGTTCATCAGGAACGGCTGGNACATCGGGTACATCAGGTACTTCGGGAAGTTCTGGTTCATCAGGAACAAGCGGAAGTAGTGGAACTGCCGGTACAAGTGGAACATCTGGTTCTTCAGGAACAAGTGGTTCATCAGGAACTTCAGGAACCTCAGGTTCGAGCGGATCAAGTGGTTCTAGTGGTTCTTCAGGAAGTAGTGGAACAAGCGGTTCTTCTGGTTCAAGTGGTACAAGTGGAACCTCAGGTTCAGCCGGTACTTCAGGTAGTTCAGGAACTGCAGGAACAAGTGGATCAAGTGGGACTTCAGGTACTTCGGGTACAAGTGGTTCTAGCGGAACCTCTGGTTCATCGGGAACAAGTGGTTCTAGTGGTTCATCAGGATCATCAGGAAGTAGTGGAACAAGTGGTAGTTCAGGAACTAGCGGTACTTCAGGTACATCAGGTTCAAGCGGAACATCCGGTTCTTCTGGTACTTCAGGAACAAGTGGTTCTAGTGGGTCGTCAGGAAGTAGTGGAACAAGTGGTTCTTCTGGTTCAAGCGGAACATCAGGTAGTTCAGGTACAAGTGGTAGTTCAGGTAGTTCAGGTTCATCAGGAACAGCTGGTACATCAGGTAGTTCAGGAACTAGTGGAACGTCGGGAACATCAGGTAGTTCAGGCTCAAGTGGTTCTTCAGGAACTAGTGGAACTGCGGGTACTTCAGGTACATCAGGTTCTTCAGGTAGTTCAGGTAGTTCAGGAACTAGTGGTACTGCGGGTACATCGGGTACATCGGGTTCTTCAGGTACCTCAGAGGTATATAAAACAACCTCAACAGATACATTCACTTTAGGTCAATCGGGTTCATTAACAGTACCAAGCGGTTTAAGTTATACCGTTGGTCAATCAATTATAATTGCATACGACGTAAATAACTACCAAGAGTCAGATGTGGTATCATATAGTGGTACTACTTTGACATTCACAGCACCAGATGCAAATGGAACAATTGGTAGTGGAACATATTCATCATGGACCATCAACTTAGATGGTGCAACAGGTGCAGATGGTTCTTCTGGTACTTCAGGTTCAAGTGGAACAAGTGGTACGAGTGGTTCTTCTGGTTCTAGTGGTTCTTCAGGAACGTCCGGTACTTCAGGTACATCAGGTTCTAGCGGTTCTTCTGGTTCAAGTGGTACATCTGGAACCTCAGGTTCTAGTGGTACATCAGGTACAAGTGGTAGCTCAGGAACTTCAGGAACAAGTGGAACCTCAGGTTCTAGTGGTACATCGGGTTCTAGTGGTTCTTCAGGAAGTTCTGGAACGAGTGGAACATCAGGTTCTAGTGGATCTTCTGGTTCAAGTGGAACAAGTGGAACTTCAGGTTCATCTGGTTCTTCAGGAACAGCCGGAACAAGCGGAACTTCAGGTACAAGTGGTAGTAGTGGTTCAAGCGGAACATCAGGTTCTTCAGGTTCTAGCGGTACTGCTGGTACATCAGGAACGAGTGGTTCTTCAGGAACATCAGGAAGTTCAGGTTCTAGTGGAACTTCAGGAAGTAGTGGAACCGCTGGTACATCAGGTACAAGTGGAACAAGTGGAAGTTCTGGTTCATCTGGTTCTTCAGGAACAAGTGGTTCTTCAGGAACATCAGGTAGTTCAGGTAGTTCAGGATCAAGTGGGACATCGGGTACTTCAGGTTCTAGTGGTTCAAGCGGTTCTTCAGGAACAGCAGGAACTTCAGGTACAAGCGGTAGTAGTGGATCATCTGGTTCTAGTGGAACTGCAGGTACTTCAGGTACATCAGGTACTTCAGAAGTATACAAAACAACATCAACAGATTCATTCACTTTAGGAAATGCTGGTTCATTAACAGTACCGGCAGGATTAAGTTATTCGGTAGGACAATCAATTATAGTTGCTTATGACGTTTTCAATCACCAAGAATGTCAAGTTGTAAGTTATAGTGGTACAACATTAACATTTAGTGCACCATTTGCCAACGGATTAGAGGGTAGTGGAACATATAGTTCATGGATAATCAACTTGGATGGTACAACGGGTGCTGACGGTTCCTCAGGAACTGCTGGTACTTCAGGTACATCAGGTACTAGTGGTTCTTCAGGAAGTAGTGGAACGTCAGGAACTTCAGGTTCTAGTGGTTCTTCGGGAACTGCGGGTACTTCAGGTACATCTGGTACATCAGGTTCTAGTGGTTCTTCAGGAAGTAGTGGAACATCAGGAAGTTCTGGAACAAGTGGTTCAAGTGGTAGTTCAGGATCAAGTGGAACAAGTGGAACATCGGGTTCTAGTGGTTCTTCAGGAAGTTCAGGTACAAGTGGTTCTTCTGGAACAGCTGGTACTAGTGGAACTGCGGGAACATCGGGTTCTTCTGGTACGAGTGGTTCTTCAGGAACATCAGGTACAAGTGGAAGTTCAGGAAGTAGTGGAACAAGTGGAACATCAGGTTCTAGTGGTTCTTCAGGAAGTAGTGGTACTAGTGGAAGTAGTGGTACATCAGGCTCATCTGGTTCAAGTGGAAGTTCTGGAACGGCCGGTACTTCGGGTACATCAGGTTCTTCTGGTACAAGTGGTAGTTCGGGTTCTTCAGGTAGTTCAGGTACTAGTGGAAGTAGTGGAACATCGGGTTCTAGCGGTTCTTCAGGAAGTTCTGGAACGGCTGGTACTTCGGGTACATCAGGTTCTAGTGGTTCTTCAGGAAGTTCTGGAACGAGTGGAACATCAGGTTCTAGTGGTTCTTCAGGAAGTTCTGGAACGAGTGGAACATCAGGTTCTAGCGGTTCTTCAGGAACGTCTGGTTCTAGTGGAACTGCAGGTACTTCAGGTACATCAGGTACTTCAGAAGTATACAAAACAACATCAAATTCAACACATACGTTAGGTCAAGGTGGTTCTGTTACGGTTCCATCAGGATTGAGTTACTCTGTTGGTCAGTCTATTATTATAGCGTTTAACGTTAATAACTACCAAGAATCGGATGTAGTTAGTTATAGTGGAACAACGTTAACATTCAGTGCACCTGACGCCAATGGAACAGTTGGTAGTGGTACTTACTCATCTTGGTCAATCAACTTAGATGGTGCAACAGGTGCAGATGGTACTTCAGGAACAAGTGGTACATCTGGAACTTCAGGTAGTTCAGGAACCTCAGGTTCAAGTGGAACTTCTGGTAGTTCAGGTAGTTCAGGAACAAGTGGTACATCTGGTACCTCAGGAAGTAGTGGAACATCAGGAAGTTCAGGTTCAAGCGGATCATCTGGTACATCTGGTACTTCAGGAACCTCAGGTTCATCAGGAAGTAGTGGTTCTTCAGGAACAAGTGGTACTTCTGGTTCAAGTGGTTCTTCAGGAAGTAGCGGTACAAGTGGTACATCCGGAACTTCAGGAAGTTCAGGTACATCAGGTAGTTCAGGTAGTACAACTGTTGGAGCATATAACTCATTAACGGTTAGTACCCCATCAACAACATGGTCATTCCAACACGATTTAGGTGCTAGATATCCTGTTGTTCAAGTTTATGACACCGCAGGATTTGCGATTATACCTCAGTCAATCAAAGCAATTGACTTATATAATATTGAAATAGGTTTCTCATCACCACAAGCAGGTTTAGTTGCGGTTACACTTGGTGAAGGTGGTGGTGGTTCATCAGGAACAAGTGGTACATCAGGTAGTTCAGGTTCTAGCGGTACTTCAGGTACATCTGGTTCAAGTGGAACGAGTGGTAGTTCAGGTAGTTCAGGTACATCAGGATCAAGTGGTTCTTCAGGTACGACAGGAACATCTGGTACATCAGGTAGTAGCGGAACCGCTGGTACCTCTGGTACGTCAGGTTCATCAGGTACATCAGGTTCTTCAGGAACATCTGGTTCAAGTGGTACAAGTGGAAGTAGCGGTTCATCTGGTTCAAGTGGAACTTCAGGTACATCGGGTTCCAATGGTTCTTCAGGAACAAGTGGAACATCAGGAAGCTCTGGTTCTTCAGGTACATCTGGTTCAAGCGGATCTTCTGGTTCTAGCGGTACATCTGGTACATCAGGAAGTAGTGGAACAAGTGGTTCAAGTGGAACATCAGGTTCATCTGGTTCTTCAGGAACTAGTGGAACGTCTGGTTCTTCTGGAACATCAGGTAGTTCAGGTTCTAGCGGTACATCTGGTACATCAGGAAGTAGTGGAACGAGTGGTACATCAGGTACCTCAGGTTCATCAGGAAGTTCTGGTTCAAGTGGTACTTCAGGATCGAGTGGAACAGCGGGAACTTCAGGTACATCGGGATTGGTTACATTGACAGGTTCTACAAACAATGGTGTGATAACATACGACGGTAGTGGAACAAATGCAACAGTCGAGTCTAATTTAACCTTTAGTGGTTCAACACTATCATTATCAGGAAACATGATGATGAATGGTAAAGTAGATGTTCGTACAAGTAATCAGTCTGTAAGTAGTAGTACAACAATGTTCTCATTATCAACTTATAATGGAGTTGTTCTTGATTACTTAGTGAAGAATGGTTCTAATATGAGAGCAGGTAGTATTGTGGGTATATGGGATGGTTCAACATCTAAGTTGACGGAAACTACAACAACTGACTTAGGTAACACATCATCAATTTCATTCACAATTTCTAATAGTGGAACTGTTACCGCGACATCATCTTCAGGAACGTGGAGTGTAGTTATGTTCGCAAGAGCGTTATCTATATAAGATAAAAAATAAATTAAAAGAAAGGGGGATTTATTCCCCCTTTTTTATTTTATAATCATTGATTTAATATTTATAGTAAACACATAAACACCATTAGTGGATAATGAAACTAATTTGAATAAATGGCAAACGAATTTAAGGTCAAAAACGGCCTGATTGTATCAGGTTCAGCGGATATTACGGGAGATTTAACCATACAAGGTAATCTCATTGCAGAACAATATATTATATCATCTTCGGTAATATATCAAACCGCTTCTTTTGTTAGTGGTTCTAATAAATTCGGTAATTCAAGTGATGATAATCATGATTTTACAGGTTCATTAAGAGTTAGTGGTAGTTTAGTTTTAAATGGTGTAACATTTGTTGCTGCAACATCAGGTACTTCAGGTACCTCAGGAACAAGTGGAAGTAATGGTTCATCAGGTTCATCAGGTACCTCAGGTTCAAGCGGTAGTAGTGGAACAAGTGGTTCAAGTGGTAGTAGTGGTACACGAGGTACTTCGGGTACGTCAGGAACAAGTGGAAGTAGTGGAACAAGTGGTAGTAATGGATCATCGGGAACCTCTGGTAGTTCAGGAAGTAGTGGAACATCTGGTACATCGGGTTCCAATGGTTCTTCAGGTACCTCTGGTAGTTCAGGAAGTAGTGGTAGTAGTGGAACAAGTGGTTTAAGTGGTTCTTCAGGTACCTCAGGAACAAGCGGTAGTAATGGTAGTAGTGGAACTTCAGGAACTTCAGGATCTTCTGGTTCATCAGGTACTAGTGGTTCATCAGGAACTAGTGGAAGTTCAGGTAGTAGTGGTACGCGAGGTACATCTGGAACATCCGGTTCTTCTGGTAGTTCAGGTACAAGTGGTTCTAGTGGTTCATCAGGAAGTAGTGGAACAAGTGGAAGTAATGGTTCATCAGGTACTTCAGGAACTTCTGGTTCATCAGGAACATCCGGTTCAAGTGGTAATTCAGGAAGTTCAGGAACAAGCGGAAGTAGTGGAACTTCAGGTACATCGGGTTCTAGCGGTACCTCTGGTAGTTCAGGTTCAAGTGGTAGTAGTGGAACAAGTGGAAGCAATGGTTCATCAGGAACAAGCGGTATAAATGGTTCAAGTGGTACATCTGGTAGTTCAGGTAGTTCAGGTTCAAGTGGTAGTAGTGGAACAAGTGGAAGTAGTGGAAGCAGCGGTTCAAGTGGAACATCAGGTAGTAGTGGAACTTCAGGGACTTCTGGTTCATCAGGAACATCAGGTACAAGTGGAAATAGCGGGTCAAGTGGTACCTCTGGTTCATCAGGTTCAAGTGGTAGTAGTGGAACACGAGGTACTTCGGGTACGTCAGGAACAAGTGGTAGTAGTGGTTCATCAGGAACATCGGGTTCTAGTGGTAGTAGTGGTACTTCAGGTTCTTCTGGTTCTAGTGGTACAGCGACAATTACAAATGCAGCCGATAATAGAGTAATGACAAGTGTGGGAGGAGTCACGTTAAACGCTGAAACCAATTTTACATTTGACGGTACTAATGTTAACATAAATGGAAATTTAGGTGTTAACGCAGGCTCACCCACAGAAAAAATACAAGTAAATGACGGTAGTATATTCATCAACGGTGAGAATGGAGGTTTAATTGTAGATGCTGGCAATTCAAAAAGAATAGGATTAATTAAATATTCAGGACATGAAGCTTATCTCTCAAGAACTACTGGACAAGATTTTGGCATTGTTAGAACCACTGGTAGTACTATTACCGATGGTGCAAACTTAATTAGTGATTTATATATAAATTCAACAGGTTTAGTAGGTATTAATAATGCGGGTCCATTATATAGAATGGATATATCTGGTGACATAAGAGTATTATCAGGAGCCTTAGGTGTGAATGTTAACCCATCTGCGACAGATGGTAGAATTGATGCGGGTAACGATGTTATTGCATATTCATCAGACAGGAGATTAAAGACAAATATTGAATTCATAGAAAATCCATTAGAGAAAGTTTTAAAACTAAGTGGATTCACATATAATTGGAACGAATTGGCAAAAGATGTTGCAAAGTTTAACACTGAAGAAAGATTGGTTGGTGTGTTTGCTCAAGATGTCAAAGATGTTCTACCTGAAGCGGTAAAATTAGCACCATTTGATAACGATGGTACTGATAAATCTAAAAGTGGTGAAGAATATTTAACTGTTCAGTATGAAAAAATGGTACCCTTATTAATTGAATCAATAAGAGAACTAACTAAAAAAATTGAAGATTTGGAAAACATAGTAAAAAAACACAATCTTTAATATTCATTTATAAATTAATTTGAGGTATATTATCAAAATAAAACTGAAAACATAAGTATTTATATAAAAACTAGTTTAAAATAATGGGTCTAATTCCAGCAACCGGTTCGGAGATAAGTATAGGTAAAGTCGCGGCGGCTTTGGGACTAATTACAGGATCAAATACCGCTACAGCGGGTCTAAACATTGGTCTAAACTCAAGTTTAGGTGTTGGACGAAATAGAGCTACTACTGTTATTTCTAGTATCACATCAGGTTCACAAACTCAAGAATCTTCTGATTTAGGTGGTTTAAGCTCACCTCAAGATTACGTTTAATTTATTTTTTAATTTTTTTTTCTTATATTAACTCAATGAACTTGAGTTATAAACCGTTCCCATCAAAATACGAATTATTCTATATTAAATGGTCAAATATTGATCATGATAAGGATAAACTCATTCAATTAATAAAGAGAATAAAGAAATTAAAAATTTTATCTTTTTTTTCTAAAAATCACAAAGAAGAATATGAAATTTTAATTGAACTTCTTAATAGTTTCAATCAAGAAACAATTAGAGGTATTTTAGATAATGATGAAAACATTTCAAGATTATCTATAATTGAAAAATGGGCTAGAATCGGTGCAATTGAAATCGTTACAACTAACACATTTTCTAAAGAAACATATTCAATAATAAGTCATTTACCGATTAAGGACTATCAACTATTCTCCAAAAGAATTCAGGAGTTAATTTCCTTAGCGAAAAATTTGACAAATCAAGAAGATACTGTGTCAAATAATACACCAGGATTATGAGAAAAAACATGTATAACGGATCACTTTGGAGTGGAAAAAATAAAAAACTCTCAATTCTTGTTCCAACAAGAGAGATGGTTCATACACACTTTGCGTTTAGTTTATCACAATTATATAAAACTACCAGTGAAGTTATGGACACCTACTTATTTTTTGACTCAAGTAGTATATTGTTAAATCAAAGAGAAAAACTTATTGAAGAATCCAAGGCAATTAATTCTGATTATGTTTTGTGGTTAGATAGCGACATGGTTTTTCCTTCAACAGCGGCACTTAGATTGTTAGAACATAATAAAGATATTGTAGGATGTAACTACCTTAAAAGAACTAAACCTTTAAAACCTGTTGCTTATAAAAATATCGGTGATTGGGATAGTTATCTACCACTAACCGTACAAGATGAGTTAGTAAAAGTGGAGGGTGTAGGTATGGGTTGTATTTTAATGAAGACAGAAATCTTCAATCAAATACAAAAACCATATTTTGAATTTACATATAATGAAAAATCCGACGATTGGTTAGGTGAGGATTTTAATTTGTTGACAAAGTTTAGAAATATTGGATACGAGGTATATATTGACACACTATTAAGTTCCGAAATAAAACATATGGGACTATATGCATATGGAACAAATAAATAAAATTGGATTTGGTATCTTATGTTTTGGTGATGAAAAGTATTTTGAAAGTACTGTTCACAAAATAAATAAGTTATTAAATTTTGGATTTAAATCATATATACTCACAGATAATCCTGACTTTTTTAATAAAAAATTTATTTCACCATCTTTAAAGATTATCAACTATAAAAGAGAATTTAAATCATATCATGATAAAATTTTATTAGTTAAAGAAATACTATTAGAACAAGATATAGCAATCATAGTTGATGCTGATATGAATATTAATTTAAATTCGATATTAGAATTAAAAAAATATAATTTTAAAAATGGAATAACATATATTGAAAACCTGTCAAATCACAGAATAAAAAAATCAACAATAAAGGATATGAATTTGATGTTGAAAAACGATTGGAAAATGTATTATACTTATGTGAATTCAAAAATCGGAGAATTCTTAAATAAGGAAACAATTTGGGAACACTTCTTAATTTTTAAGAAATATGATTATACAAATTTTTATAATTGGTATGAAAAACTACAAATTATAAAAGAATATTGTGATGTTTTAGAAAATAAAAAAATAGTGGGTGCAGGAGAAGGGATTACAATGAGTGTATGTTCAATGATTAGTGGGGTTCCCTTACAAAAAGATTTGGAATTATATGACAAGTTAAAAAATTCAATAATTTATGAATGAAAAGACAATCTTAAATCAAGAATTTATTGAGAACAATATAATCACTGATAATGGTGAACCCGTACCCTATTTGTGGACACACGGAGGTACCAAATTTCACATGGGTGACGGGTTGTTGATATATTCCTTAATTCAACATATGAGGTCAAAAACGTGTGTTTGTATCGGTTCTGGTGGTGGTTATATTCCGAGAATAATGACCCAAGCTAGAGTTGATTTACATAAACAAAAAATATTTGAGGGTAACCCTGATTATAATTGGGGTGATATCGGTACAACATATCTTATTGACGCATGTAATGGAGTTGGTGGACCAACTAATCTCGAAGATGAAACATCATTTTTTAGGAGTACATATTATCCTAGATTTATAAAATCAACATCGGTCGACGCATATCATGATTTTTTTGTTAGACAAGATATCAAAATAGATTTATTATTCATAGATGGTGATCATTCATATGAAGGAGTTAAAACCGATTTCGAATTATATTCTAAATTACTTACTGATAACGGTATAATCGTTATACACGATACAGATGATGAATATGAAAAAACATTAATAATTTCAGAGGACAACAAAAAAGATCACCACAGATTTGATGGACCATCAAAACTAATTAAAGAATTACAGGAAAATTCTGAGTGGAACTTGATTAATCTTTTTAATTTTCGTATATTAGATGATAAACCATCATCGAGTGGGATTACCATCCTCAATAGAAGAAAATGATAAAATTACTTACAGTAATAGGTCACGGCACAAACTTAATAAAACACCACATACATCATTACTCATCCTACGTTGATGAGATAAATTACATTGTTTATAACACTGACCAAAGACCCAATTTAGATGTTGAGGTACGGGAACTTATTAAAGATTTTGACAATGTAAAAATCGTTAAAACTCATCACGATAGAATATTTGATTGGGAAAGGGTTACGATGTTATACAATTATATAACAAACAGACAACCAAACGATTGGTGGGTGATTTCAGATATAGATGAATTTCACTTATATCCCGAAAATAAATTGGGTACTTTAATTAATGAGTGTGAACAAAATGGATGGGATATTGTCAGAGGTGGTTTCATAGATAGAATAGGTCCCGACGGTGAATTTTCTGAATTAAATGATAAGGACAATATTTTCAAACAATTCCCAAATGCAGGGTTTTTTAGATATCCACTAAGTAACGCAAACCCAAATAAAATATGTGTTGCCAAGGGTTATATTGAAATAACATCGGGACAACACTACGCTAACATTAATAACCACACAACATGGAGATGGCAGGGGTGGAATCACCCCCTAATTAACCCGAATAATCACGTACAGGTTCACCATTTTAAATGGGATTCCACGTGTGTAGATAGAATAAAATCGGTTGCACGGAACAACCAAGAATATTCGTATTCTAATGAATATGAAACAATGTACAAATCATTAAGAAAAAACAAGTTTAAAATTAACATAGACGACCCCTTGTTTATGTTCGAAAAAAATTGTATATTAGGTGATTATAGAGAGTACACTAATTGGGATAATTTAATCAACAAAATAAAATCAATATGACACAAGTAAAAAAAACAAATCAATCAGAAGATGAATTGTTAATTTTAGAACAACGAAAAGTTAAGGCACTTGAAAAGATTGCAAATTCATTAGATGCCCTTACCGTTTGGTTTGAAGAAATTGACAAAGATGAGTGGAGTAGCAGAATTCAATATTATTTGGCTGAATTCCATACAAAAATTGTAAAAGATGGTGATGGAGAAAGTTCAGAAACCCCTACAAAAAAGACGACTAAAAAATAATGAGTCACAAACTTGGCATAATTGTACCATATAGAGACCGTTATAAACAACTCGTTCAATTTAAAACAACCATCAAAAATTATTTATCAAAATTTGATATTGACTATGAGTTGATTATTGTTGAACAAGATAACGGAAACGCGTTCAATAGAGGAAAACTTTTGAACGTTGGTTTTTTATATGCCAAAAAATTAAAATGTGACTACGTAATTTTTCACGATGTTGACATGTTACCATATGATGTGGACTATTCATATTATGATATACCATTACATATAGCCACAAATTTCATATCAACGGATAAATTTAAAAGAATAGTTTTCGATGAGTATTTCGGAGGGGTAACACTTTTTCCTTCCGATATGTTTGAACAGATAAACGGATATTCTAACAAATATTGGGGTTGGGGATATGAGGACACAGAACTTTTACACAGATGTAAATCAGGTAGAATTCCATTGGACAATAAACAAATAACCCAAAAAGGTGGTAATGTTGCGTCTTTGAAATTCAATGGTGTTGATGCATATGTGGAATCAAATAACATTTTTGATTTCAAATATAAAAACACAATTTTCATCAGTTTAAATCCCGAGGAATTAACATTGAATCACGAAAAAGATGATGATATGTTTGCGTCTTTTGGTGTACCCGGATACGATTTCTTAATTGGTTTTAGTTCGTACTCAAGATATGTTGTTCAAATATTTGATGTTGACAATAATATCATTCATTTAGAATCTAACATAACTACAAACTATAAAACAAACATCACTTTAACCATAGATACATACGAAAAAGAAATAAAGATGTATCAAGATGGTGAATTGGTCGATAGTAAAAAAATAAAAAAATTAAGAGATTATTTTAATAAAGAAAAAAAATTTTACTTAGGTTGTAGTAACCCAAATAGAAGAAATGATCAAAAATTTTTTAGGGGTACAATATCGAATTTCGTGGTTTTTTCAGATGTTTTAAATGATGAAGAAATTAAAGAAATTTCTAATAATCAATATTTTGGATTATCACAAAACTTTGGAAATTATAAATCAGATGGTAAAGTCATTCTATATTATGACGCCAAATTTGTAAAAGGTTATAAATTGATGGATTTGAGTGGAAACGGTAATGATGGTCAAATTTATAATTGTGAAATAGTTGGTGAATCGTTTGAAGATTATAAAGAAATTGAAATACCCTATAGAAGAAAATCGACATTTCAACTAATTCCACATGAAGAGAATGGTTATGTTCTAAATGGGTGGAAAAGTAAATTAACAAGATACAACCAATTAAGGTTCTATAATGAAACATTAAAAGGTTCAACCGATTATAAACAAGATGGTTTAAATAATTGTGAGTTTGCNGAACACTCACATGTAAGAATTAAAAATGAAACACACGTCATAGTTGGAATATGAAAAAATTAGGAATCTGTATTCCGTATAGGAATAGAAAGGAACATATTGAAAAACTCATACCCGAATTAACGAATTACCTGAACAAACAGGGTATTCCACATAAATTTTATGTAGGACACCAAGTTGATGATAAATTATTCAATAGAGGTGCAATGAAAAATATTGCAGCTCACCACGCGTTTCAAGATGGATGTGACTACATTGCGTGGCATGATGTTGATATGGTTCCACACGATGATTCTTGTGACTATTCTTATCCTAAGAAAAATCCGACTCACATTGCAACAATGTTGTCAAAATATGATTACGGATTAGGTTATGATCAATACTTTGGTGGTGTGGTTCTTTTTACAAAGGAACAAGTTGAGAAGACAAATGGTTATTCTAATGATTATTGGGATTGGGGTCAAGAAGATGATGACTTATTTTGGAGATGTTATTTTGAAGGATACACAACTGGAAAAATTTTCAAGAGTTACAAGGATAGAGTGGTTGCAAATTTCAATGGTACGTCTTCGATTTTTGCATCGGAAACAAATAGAGAAATTAGTAAATCATTAAATGAAAATCACACTATATCTATTCTTTTTAAGGCGGAACAACAACACGATAAGGTACCAATATGGTTAGTGGGTGATAAAGATAGAAAGTTTATTGAATACCCATTAATAAGAAAAGATAGTTCATGGACGTGGGGGTTATCATTTAATAATTCAAGAGCGGTTACCTCTGTTTGTTTCGATACCAACGGTGTACATTATTATAATTGGGCAAAAAGGTTTGAAAACTTATGGACGTGGGTTACTATGTCATATAACAAGGAAACAAAAAAACAATATCTTTTTATTAATGATGAATTAATAACAAACTTAAATGGTATCAAGACAAATGCACCATTTCCTGTTGATGGAGATTTAAGAAAACATGATATATTAAAGGTGTTTTTATTCGGATTCTGTAATCATCAAAATGTTTATTACAAAGGACAAATTTCAGAAATTAAAATATATGACAAATTCTTTGAAACTGTTGATGGGGTTTTTGATGATAACGAAAATGATAATTTGAAATTACATTACGAATTTACAAAAGGTCAAGTCGAGTTAATTCAAGATTTGGGTTGTGATAGTCGTGACGTAACATACACACAAGAAGATATTAATGTAATTGAAAATATATTACCATATCGAAGAGAAGGGGTATTTGATTGTCTATTTCATGTAGATGAGGGTTATGTAAATGGACAATGGGCAAAGGGAGAAACAACAGCAAGAAACGAAAAAAGATTTGTTACTGAAATGCAACAACAAAAAATAAATTATAAAGAAGAAGGATACAACAAAATTTTAAATGTAACAGAAGTGATTGAAGTTGATGAAACGACATATCCAAACACAATGTTTATAAACACAAAGATGATATGAAAATAGAGTACGCGAAACCATGGTTTTTGAAGCCAAAATCAACGGAAGACCAAACAAATGTTATAACACAAGGACCCTACACCATATCACTAACTTTTAGAGTTTTAAGTGATTATAGACAAGATGATAAAATAGGATTCTTGGGTGTACCCGGTAAAAATTTTGGATTCAGTTATGATTATAAAGTAAATCAGTTTGTTTTTGAGTTTTGGACAAGAGAATTGGACGGTGAAGGGGAAGAAAGAGATAAGTTTAATTATTTCTTATATGATACAATTGACCCAAATAAGTTTAAAAATTTCATCAACATAACTATTCAGTTTGATGGTTCAACATATTATCTATATAAAGATTTTAAGTTATTCGATACTATAGATAATTCAAATAAATTAGTTTCTGATTACACCCAAGAACCAATTTATGTTGGATGTCATAATATGGATAGTATGACACCAAAACACAAATGCATCACAGAAATGGATGTTAATCATTTTAGTGTTTTTGAATCTGTAATTAATGTAAAGGCATTAGAAAAAATTGTAAAAAATGAAGTGGATATTAAATCCACAAAAGAATATGAAAGTCTTTATGCGTTTTTCAATTTAGAAAATACGAATGAAGAATTTTTAATTATTGAAGAATATGTTGGAAAGACATTTTTAAAAAGAAAAAATAAAATGTCAACCGTTGGGTTTGACATGGTTAAAGATAAACTTGATGACGTTGGTTGTGGTTTTTGTTTGGCTAAATGGACACAAGTTACAATGCACCTACACAATGGTACAACACATAGTTGTCACCACCCTGAACCACATAAAATTGGTTTAGAGGAGATAAGTAGAAACCCTTCAGCACTTCACAATAGTAAGATTAAAAAACAGGCTAGAAAAGAAATGTTAGAGGGTAGAAGACCTTCTGAATGTCAGTATTGTTGGAATGTGGAAGATAGTTCCAATTCTTTCTCAGATAGAGTTTTCAAATCATCCGAACCATGGTCAGAACCATATTTCGATGAAATCAAAGATTCAAATTGGAGAGACGATTATAATCCGAAATATGCAGAAATAAGTTTCTCTAACACATGTAATTTTAAATGTGCATACTGTGGACCTGAGTATTCTTCAAAGTGGATGGAAGAAATAAATCAATATGGTCCATATAACTTATCGTATGAATATAATGGAACAAGAAGAATGGAAGAACGAGGAACGAAACCTTACAAACATTCTGAAGAAAATCCATACGTTGAGGCATTTTGGGAATGGTTTCCTGAGTTATATGGAAGTTTAGATACCTTTAGAATTACAGGAGGTGAACCTTTATTACACAAGGATACTTGGAAAGTTTTAGATTATATTATTGAAACAGAAACACCTAATAAAAATTTAAAACTATCGATTAATAGTAATCTTGGAGTGCCAGATGAATTAATAGATAATCTAATAGAAAAATTAGACAGAATTATTCTTGATAATAGGGTACACGAATTAATTATTTTCACTTCTTGCGACGCATATGGAAAACAATCTGAGTACACAAGATTTGGAATGAATTATGAAAAACTATTTCAAAATATAGATAAGATATTAACCAAACTGCCTAAAGTAACAGTGGTAATAATGTCCACATTTAATATTTTTAGTGTGTTTTCTTATGAACTATTAATTAAAAAAGTTCATAAGATGAAATTAAAACATTTTAACAATATGAGATATTGGAACACCGCATTAATTTTAGACACATCGTATCTAAGACACCCACCTTTTATGAGTTTTAGATTATTAAAAGACTATGTAAGTGTCGATGTATTCGAAAGATGGATAAAATACATGAAATTCAATTCAACATTTAGAAGTTTAAATTTTCAAAAAACACAAAGAATTGAAGATGTCGGATTTTCAACACAAGAAATTGAAAAAATTGCAAGAATTAGAGATATTTTTGTAGCAGATTATGATACTAACATAAACAATTTCGATAAAGACAAAAAGGATTTATTGAACTTTGTTAATCAGTATAAAGTCAGAAGAAAATTGGACGTGAATGAGTATTTTCCTGAATTAAAAGAATTCTTTGATAAAATAAATTAATATGAGAATAAAATATAAAGAACCGTATTGGGTTAAATTTACTTGGGAAGTTGATGAACATCATGATAATCAATATGTAACAAATTTTGATAAGAGTGAAAATCTCGAATTAAAGAATTTTCTATTGAAATCAGAATATGCAATTACAACTACTTTCAAAATTAAAAAGATATATAAGAAAGATGAAATATCTATGGTTTTTGGTAAACCCGGAAAAAATCTAGGTTTATCACATAACGAGTCAACTAAAACTATGGCCTTTGAGTTTTGGACTGACGAACAACAAGACGATAAATTTTATTTCTTACCTCTTTTAGATACAAAAGAAAATGAAATTGAAAATGGTGTCACAATTACTATTGTTAGAGATAATAATGAAATGATATTATACAAAAACTTTATTGAGAACAATAGGGTTGCCTTTAATGGAAACCTAATCGGGGATTACGTTCAAAATAGTTTATTTATTGGATGTTCTAGTCCTGAATGTGGTTCCGAAAAACATAGATATTACGGTGAAATTGATGTGACTTTATTTTCTATTATAATGAAGAACACAGATATCGAAACAATAGAAGATTACTTAAAACCAAACGAAGTTCATGTACTACCATTTAAAAAATGTTATGACAATATATTATGTTATTACGATTTTAAAACCGTTAATAACTTAGGTATTGTTTATGACGAATCAAGAAATTTAAATTTCTTAGAAAAGGTACCATCAAATTTTGTTTTATAAGAAAAAAAAATTAAATTATACAATATGTCAGAAGAATTAGCAAGTTGGAGGGATAAAAATTTAAATTCAGTAAGTTGTAGTTTTTGTGCCGCTAAGTGGTACAATGTAAGTCTACACTTAGGTCACGGATTTACTAACTCATGTCACCTACCACTACCACACCCAATAGATGTTGAAGCAATTAAAACCAATCCCGCTGCTTTACATAACACACAATTTAAAAAAGAAATCAGGAAGATGATGTTAGAGGGTGTAAAACCCGCTGAATGTTCTTACTGTTGGAAAGTAGAGGATATTGGTAGAAACAATATTGCTGATAGAGTATATAAAAGTATTATATATGATGAACAAGATATTGCAAAATTAAAAGATATACCTTGGGATCAAGATATAACACCAAAAACAATTGAGGTGTCCTTTGATAGAACTTGTCAATTCGCTTGTTCATATTGTAATTCAGGTTATTCAACAACTTGGGGTAAGGACATTAAAGACAATGGACCATATCAAAAGTTTAAGACTACTAGTGCAGGGGCATATTATGCAGATGGTTCTTGGTCGGAAATTTATGGGAAATACAATGAGAATAACCCATATGTTAAGGCGTTCTTAGAATGGTGGCCTGAACTTTCAGAAAAACTAATGGAAATTCGTGTGACGGGTGGGGAACCTTCACAAAGTAGAAACTTCTGGCAGTTTGTTGATTTGATGAAACATTACCCATCACCAAATTTAAGATTGGCTGTTAATTCAAACTTAGGTTTAAACGAGAAGACTCTTGATAGACTAATTAACATCACCAAAGAATTACAGATTAAAGAGTTCGATTTATATACAAGTAACGAGTCATTTGGTGCACACGCTGAATATATTAGAGATGGTTTAAATTACGATTTGTGGAGGTCGAATTTAGTTAAGTTTATTGAGAACGCTGATTTCAGACAAGTTGTAATTATGATGACAATCAATAGTCTTTGTCTTTTTAGTATCACCGAGTTTTTGGATGATATGTTAGAACTTAAAAAGAAATACGGTTCACATAGACCAATTGTTGATTTAAATATTTTAAGATGGCCTGCGTTTATGTCTCCACTTGTTTTACCTGAAGATGTAAAATATGCACTACATGGTAAATTATCACTTTGGTTTATGAAACATAAAAATAGTGAATATTTTACTATCGGAGAGAAGGCACAAATTCAAAGACTTATCGATTATATTGAAGTAGTAAACAGAGGTCATAATACAACAGAAATGGATAATACATTACAGTATCATGATTTTAAAAGTTTCTACGTACAATATGATATTAGAAGAAATAAAAGTTTTACTGATACCTTCCCCGAATTAACTGATTGGTTTAATGGTTTAGAAATTGATAAGACAATACCTGATGTTAAAATGACAGATGGTAGAATTACTCACTTTGAGCCTGGAGAATATGTTTCAGATAAAGAAAACTATAATAAAAAATAATGTATTTTGGTAAAACTTTAAGGTGGTTAGAACCATTTGGGGGATGGGGAGACCACTCTAACTTCTTTGATTATGTAAAACCCGAATTCGGTATGGATACGGGTTTTTGTAATAGAATTCTTCATTGGGAAATTGCATATTATTTAAATGAAAAAAATGGATTTCAACATAGAATTTTGTTACAAGAAATGTATTGGCCCGAATTAGAAATTTTGGAATTTCCATATACTTCACCTGTTAAAATGGAAAGGTATTCTTATGGTCTACACTATCCGGTAGAATTTAACCATTTGAAATTTTTGACGGTTTATGACATTGAGAATATGAAAATATCTATGACTGAACCATTATCAAAAAGTAATATCGAAAACATGTTTCTAAGTAGGGATTTTACATTACCTAATCACACCCACTCAAATTTTGGATATGATAGTTTAATGAGATTAACGAACATTAATGAAAATCCAAATTTAGAAAATCATTTACCAATACACGATTTAAAGGATAGGCCACTTAGAAAAATTAATATAAAATATTCATTTATACGAGTCTTACTTGAAGATTTTGCAAAAGAGGTTATTGGTATACACATAAGAAGACATAATGGTGTTTGTGTAACGGAAGATGATTTAAAAACTGTTCCAGAAAATATTAGAGAGGATTATAAAAAGTTTATTGAGAAAACAAATTCATTACACAACGCATATCGTTACTATAACGATGAATATTATTACAATATAATTGATAATATTTTAAAATTAAATTCGAAACAGAAATTTTATATAAGCAGTGACTTACCACGTAAGTATTTAAATCATTTCTATGAGAAATACGGTGATAATATTTTAGATAATACAGACATTATCAAAATAATAACAGACTTTTTGGTTGACTCTAATCATGATGTTTACAAAATGAAAACTTATGGGAATGTAATTGAAAATGTTGTTGATTTATTTACTTTGAGTTATTGTGGATTATTAATTATGTCGAATAAGTCTACTTGGAGTGAATTTGCAAAATATCATAGGAACCAACCATCTGTTTCTGTAACTGAAGATTTGGAAAAAATAAAAAACCTTTACTCAAGAATCTTCATATA
>JGI25921J50272_10000012_pt1 | contig 54693 bp, 47 predicted proteins | sample LauGreSu1BDMLBSD_2_FD_50272 | JGI IMG/M metagenome (IMG submission 50272) | reverse complement strand
ATTCGTCAAGCTGTTTTATTTTTTACTGATTTTATTGCTTTCAGCCTGTGCCAATCGTCCGAATGTGCGAACCATCCCCATCGAAGACTTTTTTAAGAACCCTGAGAAAACTTCTTTTAAAATATCGTCAGATGGCAAATACGTTTCTTTCTTACAGCCTTACCGCAATCGCTTGAATATTTTCGTACAGCCGATAGGTGGCGATCAAGCCGTTCAGCTTACGGCAGATAGCGATCGGAATATATCTTATTATTTCTGGGCCAATAACGATCAATTATTATACCTCAAGGATAAAGATGGCGATGAGAACCGTCGTCTTTTTGCTGTCAATCGGGATGGGTCAAATGTCCGCGAACTGATTCCCGACAAGGATGTACGGATCCGGATCATCGCCCTCGATCGGATCAAAAACAACCAAATATTATTAGCCTTAAACAAAAGAGATTCCAGCATNTTTGATGCCTACCGGCTCGATATTTTAACCGGTAAGATCAGCCTGGTGGCACTTAACCCCGGCAANATCACCGATTGGATTGCCGATGCAGATGGNCAGTTAAGAGCAGCNGTAGCCAGCGACGGCGTAAATACCACCGTTTTATACCGGACCAAAGAAAATCAAAAATTCAGAACGCTGTTCAGCAATAACTTTAAAACCAGCATCAAACCGCTGGGCTTCTGTAAAGAAAGTGATTGCATGTATGCCTTGTCTAATGATGGTCGTGATAAGACAGCGCTGGTTGAAATTGATTGCCGTACGGGAAAAGAAAGCCGGGTCATTTACAGTCACCCGGAAGTAGATGTGAACGATGCCGGATTTTCTTTCAAAGACCGCAAATTGCTTTTTGCCGAGTACACCACCTGGAAGAATCAGCGCTATTACCTCGATGAAAATGCAAAAAAACTATTTGACGATCTGAACAAACTCCTGCCCCAAACGGAGATCAGAATTGCCGATCGGAATTTAGCAGAAGATAAATTCATCATTAGAACCTATACCGACCGCAGCCCCGGGGCATTTTACCTTTACCAAACTAAAAATAAACAACTCAAGCAGCTGGCATTGATCAACCCCTCACTCAAGTCGGATGAATTATGCGAAGTAAGGCCGGTTGAGTACGAAGCTACCGACGGTGTCACCATCCATGGCTACCTCACCCTGCCAAAAGGAGATCAAAATAAAAACCTGCCGGTTATTGTAATGCCCCATAGCGGTCCCGATAGCCGAAACACCTGGACTTACAATGCAGAGGTACAGTTTTTAGCCAACCGAGGCTATGCTGTTTTTCAGATGAATTTTAGAGGTTCCAGGGGCTATGGCAAAGAGTTTTGGTCGGCTGGCTTTAAACAGTGGGGCGGACGAATTCAGCAAGACATTACCGATGGTGTACATTGGTTAATTAAAGAAGGAGTGGCCGACCCCAAACGCATCGGAATTTATGGTTACAGCTTTGGCGGTTATTCGGCACTGTGGGGTTTATGTTTTCAGTCCGATTTATACGCCTGTGGTGTTTCCTACTCCGGCCTGAGTAATTTATACGCCTACCTAAAAGCCATTCCACCCTATTATCGCCCTTACCGTTTGATGATTGAGGAGATGGTGGGCAGCCCTAAACAAGATGCGGAGTATTTACAAGGATCTTCTCCTGTGTTTCATACCGATAAAATCAAAGTTCCACTCTTAATTGCACAGGGAGCCAAAGATCAACGGGTAACGGTTACCGAAACCAATCAATTGGTGAAAGAACTCAGAAAAAGGAAGGTGAAGGTAACCTATCTTTTAAAAGAGAATGAAGGTCATTTGTTCAGAAATGAAGAGAATCGCCTCGATTTTTATGATCGATTAGAGAAATTCTTGGCACTCCACCTGAAACAGCAGTAGTACGCATGGAAGCTAAAAAGCCGCTTTACAGAAAAAATCTCAGTCTGGTCATTTCCTTTTTTATCCTGATTACGATTTCTTTTGTACTGGCTATTGTTTTGGCTTACAACCTCACCAGCAAATATGTAGAGAATGAGTTTTCTTCCAATAAAATCAAAGTTTTTGAAGAGGTCATCAAACCCTACAACGATTTTTTCCAAAATAGCGTACCCGAAATATCTTATTATCAGGGATACCTCGATTCGGCTTCTGCGGCAAAATATTCCAAAATTGTAAGTGACAGGTATCCTTTTATAGAAAAGGTGATTTTTTACGATACCGAGATCAGCAATCATCCCATTACAGATGGATTCGTGGTTCGCAATTTTTCAATCAGCCCTAAAGCCGTTTATCAGTTTGCTGCCAAAAACCCTAAAGATTCGATCGTTTTATTCAAAAACAACCAGCCGAACACCCTTTCACTTAAAACTGCAGATGAATTCAATAAAATGGCCATCAAATTCAGCAGTTTCATCGAATCGTTGGATACCACCAAAGCCTTGAGCGAAGATCAGATTTTCAGTGTTTTCTATAGCATCAACCCCAATCGGATCACCTATTTAAATATTCCACGACGGGAAGAATTGGGTATTTTTCAGGATTTGATGTTAAAAAAAGCAGCTCGGTCGCCGGTTTTTGAAAAAGACATGTTCAGCTTTTACCTGAACCCGGCCAAGCTGGCGCTCCGAAATCCACATCCGGAACTTTATCAGCAAATTAAGATTGTGCCCCTGGTGTATGAGCTGCTTACTGAAGAGGCCGAGCAATTCCAGACCGAACTGGCACTTCCAGGAGCTTTTGCCGGCTATAAATTGTACCTCAGTTCTTCGCCTAAATATTTGCGCCAGGAAATCAATACCCGATTCTTGCCCATCGCTGGCCTGTTATTCCTCATTTACGGCATACTGGCAGCATTGGCTTATCTCATTTATAGAAATCTGTACATCAATCAGCAACTTTTTAAATTACAATACGATTTCATCAATAATTTCAGTCATGAGTTTAAAACGCCGGTAAGCGTGATCAAGGTGGCAGGTAACAACATCTCAAATGCGGCTGCACTCAGCGATAAGGAACGCCAGCATTATGGCCGTATCTTAGATCAGGAGGCCGATAAGCTGAATGAGCTGATGAACAAGCTCCTGTCTTTCACGCAAATTGAGAATAAGTCAATCGAGGTAAAGGAAGTCTCCATCGATCTAAAAGAATTTACGGAAAACCTGATCAAAGCTTATCAGCTGAATAAACCCGATTTCAATATTAACCTTAACTTATCAGAACCGATACCATTTAAAACAGATCCGGTTTTATTAAATATCATTTTTAATAACCTCATGGATAATGCCTACAAATATTCTGAGCCCGAACGTAAAGTATTAGACATCAACATCCGTAAAAACGATCTGAAACTCATCTTGCAATTTAAAGATCAGGGCATCGGTATTGAAAAAGCCGACCAGCAGCACATTTTTAAGAAATTTTACCGAATTGAGAGTCGCTACAACCAACAGGGGAGTGTTGGCCTTGGTTTGGCGCTGTGTAAAGAACTGATTAAATTTATGAACGGCAGTATCGAAGTGCAAAGTCAGCCCGGCAAGGGCACTGTGTTTACCATCGAATTACCTTACCAGGTTTAACATGAAAAAGCAAATTAAAATAGCGGTGATAGAAGACGATGAAAACCTGCGTTTCCTGGTTTCACATCGTTTAAAAAATGAGGGATACCGGGTGATTGAAACCCCCGATGGTGGCCAGGCCGAATCACTCATTTTATCTGAACAGGCAGATATTGTGTTGCTCGATTGGATGTTGCCCAACAAACAAGGAATTGATGTTTGTAAAAGTTTGCGTGAGGGTGGCTTCGATCATTTGATCATCATGATGACAGCTAAAGCGCAGGAAGTGGATAAAATTGATGCTTACAGTGCCGGTATTTCCGATTATGTAACCAAGCCTTTCAACATGGATTTATTGGTCACCATGATCGAGAACAAAGTGAAGTATTTCATCAATAACGAAAAAACAGAAGTCCACAAATTTGGGGAAATTGAACACCACCCCAATATTCATTCGCTCCTTTATCAAGGTAAAAAAATTGAGCTGACCATTTTAGAGAACCGTATTTTGCTTTATTTCCTCAAAAACAGGAACAAGGTGGTTACCCGCGAAGAACTGATGCTCGAAGTTTGGGGTTACCATACAGATGTGAACACTCGTACGCTTGACATGCATATTGTCCGCTTGCGGAAAAAAGTGGAGAAAGATCCGGAGCAACCAGTTTTTCTACAAACCGTTCGTGGGGTAGGATATCAGTTTATAATTGAATAGCTTTATTCTCCATTATTTCTTTTCGATGAGATTCTTTTTTTCATTCTTCTTTTTCATTTGCTTGGCTGCACCCTTGTGGGCCCAGCAATCGGCCGGCTCAATAGAGGGTGACTATCATTTTGAAGGTCAAACTTTACGAATCAAAACCCCAAAAGGGCAGATGCACATCGAGGCATACAGTCCAAGACTTATCAAGATAAGTTATCTGAGTCCGGAGGAAAGCCTTTTGGACAGCAGCCAGGTGGTGGTAGCCGAACCAGAGCAAACTAAGGTAGATTTTAACGATCGTGGTTCTGCATTTGTATTCAGTACCGAATCAATTAATTTGATCATCAATAAGCGATCGCTTCATATTCGCTTCATCGAACAGGCCAATTCAAGTATATTGACAGATAATTTTGAAAACTTTAAAACAGATCAGGAACAAGGTCTGCGTTTCAGCCTTTCGAAAGGAGAAGCACTTTATGGCAGCGGCTCCAGGGCGATCCCTCTCAACAGAAGAGGGTATAAACTCGAAAATTATCATCAGCCACATTACGGTTACAGCTTTGGCGAGCAAAACCTCAATGTGTCCATTCCTCTGCTCATTTCCTCTAAAGGCTATGGCCTCTATTTTGATAATGCCGGTTCAGGCTTTTTTGATTTGGGAAAAAAACAACAGGACCAATTGGTTTATACCACACAAAGTGGGCAGCTATCATATTTCATTATGGTGGGCAGTAACGATGAGATATTGTCAGCCTACACCCAACTAACCGGCCGGCAGCCCTTGCCGCCACGCTGGGCGCTTGGTTTCATCCAATCTCGTTTCGGCTATAAATCAGCAACAGAAACCATTGAAACCGTAAAGAAAACCAAGGCAGCCGGATACCCGATTGATGCGACGGTATTGGATCTGTTTTGGTATGGAGAAGTAAAAACCATTGGTAACCACGATTGGCGCCGCGATTCTTTTCCGCAGCCCGAAAAAATGCTGCGTGAATTAAAGGAGCTGGGTGTAAAAACCATACCTATTACCCAAACCTTTGTCACCCGACTTTCAGACAATTTTGTACAGGCCAGTAAGGATGGTTTATTAACCAAAGATGCCCAGTCCAAAGATTATATCATCGAAGATTTTTGGGCCGGCCCTGCCGGATTACTGGATGTTTTTAAACCCCAGACCCAGGCATATCTGTGGAACTTTTATCGCAACCGAATTAAAGAAGGTGTAGCCGGCTGGTGGTGCGATCTGGGTGAGCCGGAGAAACATCCGGATGGCATGTTCCATGTGAACGGCCCCGCCCGAAATGTCCATAGTATTTATCCGCTAACCTGGTCTAAGATCATTTACGAGGGCTATCGTAAAGATTTTCCGGAGCAAAGGGTTTTTAATTTGGCCCGCTCGGGCGGAGCAGGGATGCAACGTTACGCCACTTTCCCCTGGAGTGGAGATGTATTTCGCTCATGGAATGGTTTCAAAGCACAAATACCGATCATGCTGGGTATGAGTATGAGTGGCATTGGATACATGCACTCTGATGCAGGCGGATTTGCTCAAGGTGAAAAAGATGCGGAATTATACATCCGCTGGATGCAGTTTGCAGCTTTTACCCCGATTTATCGGGCTCATGCCGATCCGGCAGTGGCAGCTCCTGAGCCTGTTTTTTGGGATGCAGCTACGCAAGAGATCGTGAAAAAATTCGTCAAAATGCGTTATCAATTTTTGCCTTATAATTATTCCCTGGCTTATCAAAATACACTCACCGGAAGGCCTCTGGCTTTACCCCTCAACTATTTTGAACCGCAGAATACCAACTTGACTTCCGTAGACGATGCTTTTTTATGGGGGAAAGATTTATTGCTGGCACCGATCATAGAGAAAGGTAAAACTGCTAGAAAGCTTGTTTTCCCGAAGGGGAAATGGGTTGACTTTTGGGAGGATAAAACTTATACAGATTCAGCCACCGTGCAGGCAGGTTTAGATCATTTACCGATGTTTGCCCGGTCGGGAAGTTTCATTACCCTAACAAATGATTTGCCCAATACCGAGGCTTATACCGGTGATACCCTGTTGGTGCGCTACTTCCCTGATCAGCAAGAAAAAGCCAGTTTTACACTGTATGAAGATGATGGTAAAAATCCGGAGGCACTCCAAACTAGAAACTACGAACTCTTGAATTTTGAGGGAATTCCAGGAAAGGAACACATCATCAGGTTATCGGGTTCATCTAAAAAACAGCGTGAACTGTTCTTTGAAATCAGCGGAGGTGCAAAATTCAGTCGGGTATATGAATCTTCATCAGCTTTTACCAAGGTCAATTCGTCGCAAGAAATGAAGCATAAATCGGGCACTTACTGGTACGATCCATCGAATAAGCGACTGCATATTCATTACCAATACGAAGGGACGAAAACTGAATTAGTATTGAAGAACTAAATCAACGCATTCAGAAAACTGAGATTAGCCAAGGTAAAATCAGTAAGCCATCCAAAAAGAAAAAGTAATAATATTCATTTTTATCTCCGGTATATTTAAAAATAAGCCATAGGCTGATTAGTATGGTGATGCTGATGGCGATGAATTCCAAACTGAACAAAGGACTTACCAAGCTACTGAACAAGAGTGTGCACAGTAATAATCCAAAGCACAATCGATAAGCATTTTTCTCCCCCAAAACCACGGGGATCGTTTTGAGTCGATGAATCTGATCCTGATAAAGATCTCTTACATCAAAAGGAATGACGATGGCGCTGATCAATAGGAAGCGCTGGGCCATCAATAATAATGTTTGTGAAGAAGTGATTTGTAAAGGATCCGTACTTTGTAATTCTACCAAAGGCAATAAGTCCACGCTGAGCGTCCATACCAATGCAATTAAAAATAACTTAACTCCAGGTAGGTGACGCAAACCAATTCTCTTTTTACCCAGTCTGAAGAGTGGCAGATTGTAGCTGATAGCAATTATTCCCAATATCATCAACAAGATTTGAGCGGGTGTGTTGAGCGAAAAGCTGAGGACCGCTCCGCATACAGCAGCCAAACATCCCAAAGAAATGAACAAGCTTTGGTTTGAAAATATCCACCTCACTCTTTTAAATGGGGAGGCCAGTGGGTTGGAGGGTTTGGCCATCAGCATACTGAAACTGTAGAGCGCCAAAGTAGCACAAAACACCAAGCCAATTACTTTCAAATTTGGTGCTGCGTCTATTAATTGATAGGTGAATGCGACTTGTGCCGCGGCTGCAGTTGCAATAAAGAGATTACTGAACAACACTGCATCCAATAAAGCCCTGCATTGCTTTTGCATGTTGATGGTCTTAGCTTGGCTGCCCCGATTTTAGTTCGAACAAGGTGATCTCAGGCAAAATACCCAATCTGCCAGGATAGCCTAAAAAGCCATAACCCACGTTCACATAAATTTGTTGGTGACCTTCCTGGTATAAACCTGCCCATTCTTTATAAATGTATTGCACCGGGCTCCACTGGATAAATTCATTGCGAATACCAAACTGCATACCGTGGGTATGGCCGCTAAACATGGCATCAATTTGCGGATAATCTGGTAAAACCTGTGCCCTCCAATGCGAAGGATCGTGGGAGAGGAGTAATTTAACAGGAGCATCATCGGTGCCTTGTACTGCCTGGTCTAAACGACCGTACTTGGCGAAACGACCGGCACCCCAGTTCTCAATTCCTAAGATTGCAATTTCTTCGCCATCTACTTTGAGTCGTCTGCTCTCATTCAGGAGTAAGTCCCAGCCCATGTTTTGATGCGTTTTTTTGAGTTGGGCTAAGTTTTCGGCTTTGGCTTTTGAGGGTTCACGACCGTAATAATAATCGCCATAATCATGATTGCCCAGTACAGAGAAAACGCCCAATGGCGCTTTAAGTTTGGAGAAAATATCCTGATATTCATTCATCTCGCTGGCGATATTATTCACCAAGTCGCCGGTAAAGAAAATAGCATCGGGCTTTTGGCCTAAAAGCATTTCTACACCACCCAGAACGGCTTTTTTATTGTAAAAACTGCCCGAATGCACATCCGAAATTTGTGCGATCTGCAGTCCGTCGAATGCTTTGGGCAAATTGGGTAAAAAGAGTTTTTGTCGGCGTAATTGATAGTCGTAGGCGCCTGTTAGTATACCAAAACTCAAGCTGGAAATGGGTACTGCCGCAGCTAATAAACCGGCTTTTACCAAAAATTGAGATCGACTGATGGGCTCCCCCACTTCGACTGGCGAAATGCTTTCTTTTTTCTTTTTTCCCTCATATTTCTTTCGCATCCAGAGCATACTTCGTCTGAAATCATCCATCACCACAAAGGGAAAGAAAAATAGTTTTGCGACTGAACTGAGGAAAAAAGCAACCATTAATATAGACCTCAGGGTAAGCCTGATATTGAAATAAATTCCAATGAATACACCCAGGGTAATTAAAATGGAATAGCCCCACCATCCGTAAGTAAATACCCTTTTTTGCTTGGCGGTCCAATTGGGCCGAATGGCTTTAATGGCTTTATAGAGGTACAGATCGAGCAGTAAAAGCAGCAAGCTGATGAATAGAAGCGCAAAAATCCGGTTAGCCATATCTTCAAATATATTGTTTAGGAGCACACGAAGTTAAAATTCATCTTGAATATCCCCATTTAATTGATGTAAAATTATCTATACGCCATCTGAGCTTTTCTGTTTAAATTGAAGTATGAAACGATGCATCACACTTTTATTATTTTTTGCACTTGTGCAAACCGCTCAAGCCCAGGATGAAGCTCAAATTAAGCAGGTATTAGAGCAACAAAGGCAGGCCTGGAACCGGGGCGATTTACTCAATTACATGCAAGGTTACTGGAATTCCGATTCTTTATTATTCGTAGGGAAAAATGGTCCTAAATATGGTTGGCAGCAAACTTTTCAGAATTACCAGCGTAGTTATCCCAGCAAGGAAGCCATGGGATTTTTGACTTTTGATATCAAAGAAGTGAGATTGATCGATGCCCAACATGCATTTGTGCTGGGAGCCTGGCACCTGAAAAGAGAAAAAGACGAGCCTCAGGGATTTTTTACTTTATTGTTCCGAAAAATTAGTGGCCAATGGTATGTGGTGGCCGATCATTCCTCTTAGTTTAGGCTGGCCATTGACCGAAGATTTCTTTGAAATCGTCTTTGCTGAGCGGTTTAACGTAGTAATTTTCGATGTTTTTGTTTGACAAGGCCTTTTGCTGATCGTTTGGGTTGGCAGAAGAACTAAGCATATAGATCTTTGGTTTTTTGATCATCTCATCCGAAATCTGGCCAAATGATTCAATGAAATCCCAACCATCCTCACCCGGTAAGTTGATATCCAGTAAAATCACATCAGGCAGTAGGACTGCTTTATTTTTATTGATCGAGAAATAATCTAAAGCTTTTTCTACCCGATCGAAAGTAATCATTTCCCGGCTCAATTGCTTAAGGTTGATGATTTTCTTCATGGCGTAAACGAAGATCTCATCATCATCAATTAAACAGGTAAGTGATACGTTCGACATGCTTAGAAAATTATTTTAAATGTAGTGCCCTTGTTTACTTCACTCGTTACGCTGATCTTGCCCCCCAAAGCTTCCACCTGATTTTTGGTGATGAATAATCCGATACCCTTCGCATTTGGGTTATCATGAAAGGTTTTATGCATCCCGAACAACTTATCTCCATATTTATTTAGATCGATGCCTAGTCCATTGTCGCTTACTTCCAATACCACTTTACCGCCTTGTAGATAGGTTTTCAGATTGATTTCGGGGCTTACACCCGGCCTTCTGTAACGAATGGCATTAGAGATCAGGTTTTGAAGGATGCTTTCCAGGTAAGCAGGGATATAAGCTATTTCTGGGCAAGCCTCAAAATCATAACCGATTTTCACGTCGAACTGTTCAATTTCTGCTTTTAAAGCAGCTAAAATGCCTTTTGTAACATGTTCAAATTTTAAGCCGATACGGTCGGTATTGGGTTCCGATTGAATGACGATGATTTCGTTCAAATGTTCCACCGTTTTTTTAAACGATTTGCTGATCTTCCGCAGATTTTCTTCTAAATGTGCTAATTCCTGGGGATCGGTTTCCATCTCCATTAGTTGCAGGGTGAGTTCTAAATTGGTGGCATGCGAACGCAGGTTGTGCGATACGATATGAGAAAAATTCATTAAACGATGATTTTGCTCATTGATCAGGTTTACCGAGGCTTTAAATGCCAATTCTTTCTCTTTTTGTGAATCTATGTCCTGAAAAACACCTCTCAAGCCAATTATTTTTTCCTGTTTTTCATCATAAACAGGCTTCCCAATTGCCCTGATCCAAACTTCTCTACCTTTCGCCGTAATGATCTTCGACTCGATATCATAGGGAACACCTTTCGTTAATGCATCATTGATCGCTTTTTTCACATCAGAAAGATATTCTGGCTTAACAAAAGACATGGCCTCCTCAAAATTTGGCACCACATCCTCGGGTAAGTCGTGGATGATCGACATCTCTTTTGACCAAGTTGAACTAAAAGGGTTCAATTTGATCTCAAATCCACCCACTTTCGCCATAAAGCCCACCTCTTCCAACAGAAATTCGTTCTTCTTATTTTTTTCCTGTTGTTCAACACTGTTCTGTATATCGCGTAAGGAGCCAATAAGATGTGGATTCCCATGTTCTTTTGTTTTTGTTTGCCCGGCAAGCTGGTACCAACGGTAAGTTCCGTTGTGATGGAGGATTCTTAAATCAATAATGAAGTGATCTTCTATTTTGGGGTAATTTTCGAATATATCGATGATCTTTTTTCGGTCATCAGGGAAAACCATTTCCTCCAAAAACCTTTTTTTATCCGGAATAATGTCCCCTCTTTGGTATCCTAAAAGCTCATAAAATTTCGAAGACCACCAAAATATTTTTTTATCAAAATCGAGTTCGTAAACACCAGCATCTATTCCTTTTAATACTAATTGAAAGTGTTGACTGTTATTTAACATGTATTGGTCTTCTGCAGGTACCATGATTTTTGTTTAATGTTTTTTAATAGGATGATCTAATTAAGTTAACAAAAAAAAAATTCACAGCAAAAAAATTGGGGTATTGCTAAAAATAATTGGGTATCATCGTATTATTTTATGCAATTGCCCCCATAAATTATGGGCATAATTTATAGAACCAGATCAGGTCACTTTTGCTTTACGCATCAGGCGGGAAAATAGTTTTGGGAAAAAACGTTTCAGATAAACACCATAAACCTCTTTACCTCCAATGTAAACTTCCTCTTTACCCTGATCAATGGCCTTGATCATGCGTTCTGCAAATTGTTCAGGCAACATACCACGGTCTTGGGCATCGTCCATGGTATTTTGAGTGCTTCCGTCGCCAACTAGAGCGTTGATGGATACATTGGTCCGGATGAAGCCCGGGCATACGATGGTGAATTTGATGTTATCCTGAAAAAGTTCAGCTCTTAAAGAATCAAAATAGCCGTGCAAGGCATGTTTAGATGCAGCATAACCTGATCGGAAACGGGTGCCAAATTTGCCTACCAAGCTGCTAACAGCTACAATGTGACCTCCGCCTTGTTTGATCATATTTGGTAAAACCGCATGGCTTAGCGCCACGGTGCCCCAAAAATTAACATTCATCAACCTTTGAGCAACTGCTATTTTGGTTTCCATGGCCAAAGAACGTTGGCTAATGCCACCTGAGTGAATGAGCAGGTCAATTCTTCCAAAAATGCGCAATGCCTCTTGCGCTTTATCATTCAGGCTGGCCGTATCTTCCAGGTCGAGGGCTAACACATGGATGTTGAGTGCATTGCTCTGGCATTTAGACTTGATCTCGTACAGTTTATCCTTGTTCCTGGAGGAGATGATCAGCTTTGCTCCCAAGCGGTCGTAAGCATATACCAATGCTTCTCCAATGCCAGAGGAAGCCCCTGTGATCCAAATTACTTGTTGTGCTCTATTCATGTGTAATTTCAAATAATTCTGCAGCAATATGGTCTGCAAACAGTTTACCTTCTTTGCTTAGAAGTAAGTGATCATTTTCAATTGAAAGCCAATTTTTATCCAAGAAAATAAGAGATTTTTGGAGCAGATTTTGTTTGAAATCGCTTCCAAACTCTTTTTCAATATAATTAATGTCAGCACCCCACATGGTTCTTAAACTGGTCATGATGTATTCGTTGAAACGATCCTCCATACCGAGCTTTTCAATGGTGGCTGGCACTTTATTAGCGCCGAGTTGCTCCATATATTTAGAATTGTTGCTCACATTCCATTGACGGCTACTGCCATTAAAGGAGTGAGCCGATGGTCCCACACCCAGGTAGTGAACCCCTTTCCAGTAGTTGGAATTATGTTTCGATTCTTTTCCGGGTTTGGCAAAATTCGATATCTCATAATGTAAAAATCCGGCAGCCTCCAAAGTTTCCATCAATATTTCAAATTGACCCGCACCCTGTCCATCATCTATTTGCTTGCTTTTTCCTGATTTGACAAAATGATGTAGGGCAGTACCCTCTTCTACCGTCATACCGTAACAAGACAAGTGCGGAATTTGGAGTTGTATCATTTTTTGGATATTTGCCCTCCATTTTTCATCGCTCAACAAAGGAAATCCATAAATTAAATCGGCGGTAATATTTTCAAAACCAGCATCCTGCGCTCTTTTTACACTGTCTTCGGCTTCCGTCCCTACATGGCTGCGGTTCATCCACTTTAAATCTTCATCAAAAAAAGACTGAATGCCAATACTGAAACGGTTAACCGGACTTTGTTTAAGTGCCTTTATCTTTTCTCTGTTTAGGTCATCTGGGTTTGCCTCTAAGGTAATTTCAGGATGGGCGATCAGGTTAAAATGCCGGTCAATTTGCGCAATCAATAAATTAATCTCATCAGCTTCCAGTAATGATGGAGTTCCCCCGCCAAAATAAATTGTTTCTACCGTTTGATTTGACAAATAATCTTTTTGTAATTCCAGTTCTTTCATCATGCAGTCCAGCAATTCGGCCTTTCCTTTCATGGAGGTGCTGAAATGGAAATTGCAATAATGGCAAGCTTGCTTGCAAAAGGGGATGTGTAAATAGATGCCAGACATTGCTCGAAATTAATATTTAAAATCGGATAAATACAGGCTTACGGGCTTGCTGGTTTTCATTTTAAAAAACCCTGAAAAAAATTGGTACAAATCGGTGATAATCGGGTACAAATCAGCTCGATGCGATGCTCAAATTTGATCAACTCATTTCTGGGTGATAAAAACCAAGCTGAGCATATTAAGATGAATAGGAGAAAAACTCTTGGCGGTTTATTTTCATTTTTGCGCTCCAAAACAGAGCCTGAAATCATTTCAAGCGTTTGTTTGGAAGTATGCTTAAGTTTTGAGGCAAACTTTCAGGTCTCCTTTCGTGATGCTACTGGTAATTTGAGGATCAAGCGACTCCGCTCCAATACTTGGACTACAACATTTGATCAAGGTGACTCACAGACTTGTCCCATCGAACTCAAGGTTTTTATTTATACCCCCAATCTCCATTCAGATCAAGAATTAACCATGACGATCAAGAGAGAGGGGGAGCTGTTGGCGCAAAAAAAATATCCGATATCGAAGGAAAAAGATTATGCAGGCTGGTTCAGCTTGAGCCATGCTGAAAATTAATCTTTTTGAAAAATAATAAGCTAACTTTGCCCATTAAACCGCTTCATTTTTCGGCAAAATCAGCATGTTAAGGATCAGTATCCAGGCTTTATTACTCATTTTATTGCCAATGGGCTTATGGGCCCAAACTGATGCTCCTAGCGCTCCTGATCAGGTAAATTCTTCAGACACTCTTAGTAAAGTTAAACAAGATATTGAGCATGATTCTCTGAAACGAATTGCCGATTCCCTCACTTTTTTTTGGATCAAAGCCCCCGATCCGAATCGAAAAAATCAATTTAGAGACAGTTTAATGAAGCATTATCAGGTATACAACCTCGATTTTGAAAGCTGGGCCAAGAAATTCATCAAGCCAAAAGCCGGCTTGCCGAGTGGTCAGGTCCGAAAGACAGGTGAAACCTGGATTTTGTGGATCATTTTAATTTTGATCGCCGGATTTTCATTGCTGAGAATTTTCTTTCAAAAGGAAATAGCGCTCATCATCAGGAGTTTTTATGATAACCGGCTCTTGAACCAGTCCGGAATAACTTCTTTTTTAGATACTTGGCCCTTTGTGTTATTGTACCTCTTATTTGGATTAACTATTGGCATGTACCTGTTTTTAGCAGGACGGTTTTTTCAATTAGATTATGCCATTGACGGCTTTCAATGGTACCTGCTACTTTCATTTGCCATCATGGTTTTGTTCAGCCTTAAAATTTACTTTTTGAGGTTGCTCGGGTTTGTTTTGGAGATCAATAAAGTCATCAAGTTATACGCATCCATACTTTATCTCAGCTATTTTCATGCGGCCATCTTATTTTTGCCGCTCATTTTTGCTTTTAGCTTGAGCCCGGCCTCGTATGCGGAGGTATTTATTTACATCGGATTGGCTGCAACAGCATTACTTTTAGCTTATCAGGCAATACGGCTTAGTTTACAAGTACTTAACCAATATTCATTTTCTAAATTCTATTTATTTATTTACTTTTGTGCCCTCGAAATTTGTCCGATTTTGATGCTGGTTAAAGCGCTTAGATTTTAGATATTGAACATGGCAGAATCAACAGATTCCAGAAATAAAAAAGTAAAGAGCATACTCATTACGCTGCCCAAGCCAGAGACTGAAAAATCTCCTTACTTTGATTTAGCGAAGAAATATAACTTGAAACTCGATTTCAGGTCATTTATTCATGTGGAGGGTGTGCCTGCAAAAGAATTCAGGAAAGACAAAATCAACCTGGCCGATTTTACTGCGGTGATTTTTACCAGCCGTAATGCTGCCGATCATTTTTTCAGAATTTGTGAAGAAATGCGTTATGAGGTGCCTGCAGACATGAAATATTTTTGCTTGTCTGAAACCATCGCACTTTACCTCCAGAAATATATCCAGTACCGTAAGCGTAAAATATTTTTTGGTAAACAAACGGCTGCCGATCTGGCGGAAGTATTAAAAAAACACGCTACCGAGAAATTCTTATACCCATGCTCTGATGTTGCTGCAGAAGAAACGCAGAAATTTTTGCAGGAAAATGGTTACGATTTTACACCAGCTGTTATTTTCCGTACAGTTTGCAGCGACTTGTCTGATCTGGCTGAAGTTTTCTACGATGTCATCGCTTTTTTCAGCCCATCAAGCATCCAATCGTTGTACAAAAATTTCCCTGGTTTCACCCAAAATAACACCAGAATTGCTGCATTTGGCGCTACCACACACAAAGCAGTGTTAGATCGTGGTTTAGTTTTGGATATTCCGGCACCTTCTCCTAAGTCGCCAAGTATGACCATGGCTCTTGAGGAATACATCAAGCAAGTGAATAAATAATTAGCCGATTTTATTCTGCTTTTTGCTGCAAAATTTATTTTCAGATATCATTAACAGATCTTTCGTCGTTATTTTGCTAGCTTTAATTAACACCGTTTTATTATCTTAGAAATATTTTAAAAATTAATGAAGTCGATTTTAGTTAATTGGGGTAGAAAGTTTATTCCTTTTTCTTTGCTGATTTTGGTCCTGAGCAGTGGTTGTGGTAAAAGCGGTGCAAGTGGCGAATTAGTAGGTTTAAACGCCAATAATTTTCGTAGCAGTTCAACACCCTATGGCATGGTTTATATTCCTGCCGGTAGTTTTGTAATGGGCGAAAACGATCAAGACATGGTGCTTGGTCAGGCAGCACCAAAAAGGGAGGTGAGTGTTTCTGCATTTTACATGGATGAAACCGAGATCTCCAATAGTGAATACCGTCAGTTTGTAAACTGGGTTCGCGATTCCATTGCCATTACAGATTATCTTCAGGATGATAAATTTTTCATCAAGCCAAGTGAATTGCGCACTCCGGCCAAGTCCAGCTATCATATTGCCCCTAAAAGTCCTACCGACCCTAAATACATTGATTGGAAAAAGTTGGGACCCAACTCAGTGGCCATCTGGGGGAATCTAAAAACTAAAAATCCGATTGCCGATAAGCTTCAGAATATGTTTTATCAGGGCGATAATGTGTTATTCAACAAGAGAGAATTTGATGGCAGAAGCTGGAGATACAATTTCTCTATTTTCGACTTCAAAGCATCCATTGAAGGAAGAAACAATAAAAACAAAGCCCGTTCCGATTATTTGCTGAAGGATACCGTATTTGTTTATCCGGATACCAATGTTTGGGTAACTGACTTCGCATATGCGCAAAATGAGCCGATGGTGAGGGATTATTTCTCACATCCGGCCTTCAATAATTATCCAGTGGTGGGCATTACTTGGCGCCAGGCCAGGGCCTTCAGCGTATGGCGCACTAAACGATATGAAGCTTACAGAGCAGGCAGAAAACTTCCAGAACGTGCTCCCTACCGCTTGCCAACCGAAGCAGAGTTTGAATATGCTGCCAGGGGTGGTATCAAGGGAGGCATTTACCCTTGGGGTGGCCCTGATGTGCGCAACGCCAAAGGTTGCTTAATGGCTAATTTCAAATCGGGGAGTGGAAATTATACTTCAGATGGTGCGGTTTATACTGCTCCGGTGAAATCTTATTTACCGAACGATTATGGCTTGTATAATATGGCCGGCAATGTGGCTGAGTGGACGGCGTCTGCTTACGATGAGGCTGCTTTTAATTTCATAGGAGATATCAACCCTACATTCACTTACGATGCCAAATCGAAAGACGCCGATGCCTTGAAACGTAAAGTGGTACGTGGCGGCTCCTGGAAAGATATCAGTTATTTCCTCCAAAATTCAACCCGCACTTACGCTTATCAGGATGAAGCCCGCTCTTACATTGGCTTCCGTTGTGTAAGTACGTATACCAATTCAATAAAAGGACGGAAATAGCGTTATAGTTATTCATTAATCAATTATCCCATGTACAAGAAAGATCTTTTTAAAGATTGGAAATATAATGGCATTCATTCATTAATCTCCTGGGGAGCCAGTGTGGTGATCATTGGCTTGATGTTTAAAATATTACACTGGAAATTTGGGGATTACATGATTGCACTTGGTTTAATTACCGAAGCCATCCTCTTTTTCATCCTCGGTTTTCAGCGTGATGAAGATAATGGAGAAACTACTTCAGGACCAGGTTCTTTTGGCATCCCGGAGGTGCAATTAGAAGCAGATACCAGCGCAAAAATTGAGCAAGGGCTCAAAAATTTTGCCGATAAGGTAGCCACCATTTCCAATGCAGCCGATACAAGTTTGGCAAGTGCCGACTTTGCGGATAAACTGAAAACAGCAGCCACACATTACGAAAAATTAGGTCAAACTTTCGAGACAGCCAATCATCATTTGTCACAAATGACCGGAAGTTTAAAAGAGTTTGCTGATTCGGTAGAAGAAACGAAACAATTTAAATCTGAATTGGCTCAGCTCAATAAAAATTTGGCAGCATTAAACAGCCTGTACGCCAATATGCTCACAGCCATGAACCAACCCCGTAACTAAGCATCTTCAAATTATTTTACGGTAAACGGACCATGTCAAAAAAGAAAGAAAATCCAAGGCAGAAAATGATCGGTATCCTCTACCTGGTACTGCTCGGCCTGGTGGCGCTTACCGTAAGCGATTCCATTTTGGATGCTTTTAAAAATTTGACGGATAGCCTCAAAACCTCCACCGAAAATGTACAGAGTGGTGTAGATGCAACTTTTTCGGCTTTTGAAGCCACCAAGCTTAAAGAAGAGCCCAAAAGAGCCCAACCCATTTACGATCGTGCGAAAAAAGCCAGTGCTTACGCCCGTGAATTGGAAAATTATGTCATCCAGCTTAAAGACGAGTTGCAGAAGGAAGGAGGCGGCATCGACCCTACAACCGGAGATTTAGCCAAACGTGGCGATTTAGACATCTCACCGAGGTACATGATCAACCAGAAGCGTGCCAGTGAATTAAAAAAACGGATCAACAATACCAGAAACAAACTCATTTCACTACTCAATCCCAAGCAAAAAAACGGGATCAATTTTTCCTTAAATGCGGTTGATCCCCCTGCAAAAGGAGGCATCCGTAAATCGTGGGAGGAATCTAATTTTGGAGATGGCATTCCGCTGACTGCTGCTATTACTGCGCTGAGTAAAATACAGGCCGATGTGAAAAATGCCGAATCGGAAATGGTGAAGAAAATCTTAGGAGAAATGGATCAGGCAGTCATCAACCTCGATCAATTCTCTGCCGTGGCCGTTGCGCCAAGCTCTTACATTATTCAGGGGCAACCATATCAAGCGGAAGTATTTCTAACCGCTTACGACTCTAAATCGACTCCGAACATTACCGTAAACGGAAATGTATTGGATGTGCGCAATGGAAAAGGTGTTTATGCCGTAAATACAAGCAGGGAAGGGATATTTAGTTGGGTGGGTACCATTACCGTGAAACAAACCGATGGAACGGTAAAAGTTTATCGTACGCCCGAACAAAAATATCAGGTGGCCCGGCCATCGGCGGTAGTTTCTCCAGATAAGATGAACGTTTTTTACATCGGTGTGCCTAATCCGGTTTCAATTTCAGCTCCCGGTATTCCTAAGCAAAGTTTAAGAGTAACTATGACGGGTGGCACCATTTCAGGAGCTGATGGTAATTATGTTGTGAAAGTGAACAATGCCGGTTTGGCTACGGTAAACGTATCGGCAGAGATCAACGGCAGGGTACAAAAAATCAGTAGTACAAATTTCCGTACCAAACGTATTCCCGATCCTAAAGCTAAATTTGCAGGCAAAACAGGCGGCAGGATGAGCTCCGTGGTCATCAAATCTCAAGATTATATTTTCGCCATTTTAGATGGCTTTGATTTTGATGCCAGGTTCAGCATCAGCAGTTTCAGTCTGATCATTGCAAAGCCCCGAGCCGATGTGATCGGTCCCATTCAAGGGAACGGTAATGTCATAAATTCGAACATGAAATCTGCCCTGGCCACGGTAAGCCCCGGAACTAGGGTTATTTTTGATAATATAACAGCAATGGGTCCTGATGGTTTGTTACGTCAGTTAGATCCCATTGTACTAACAGCAAATTAATTAGATATGAAAAAGTATTTTTTCACCTTTTTGTGCTTTTTATGCCTTGTTTCTGCTCAAGCTCAAACGAGTAAAGCTAAAGCCAAAGCACGTCCAGTGGATGGCTACTACAAAAAAACCAATGTGGTCCAATCCAGATATACCGAATATCCGCCCATCAAAGAATCAGACATTCTCTTCAGCAGAAGGTTATGGCAGGACATTGATGTTCGTGAAAAAGGGAACGCAACTTTTGCCAACCCACAATCTCGTTTAATTGACATCATGATGGATGCCATCATGGCTGGAGAGCTCACTGCTTACGATCCTACACCCAGAAAAGAAGATCCTACCGGAGATGCTTTTTCAACCGTATTTACGCCTCAGCAAGCATTTGCTCAATTTGCTGATAGCGTACTGGTACCAATCTTCGATACTTTAGGGAACCAAACAGCGGTAGTAAAAAAGCCAGGAGAATTTAACCCAGACAGTATAATTAAGTTTCGGATCAAAGAAGATTGGATTTTTGATAAACACCGTTCGACATTTGAACACAGAATAATTGGGATTGCGCCCATGGTGAAGAAACAAGCTGCCGGTGAGTATTTTGAAGAACAGCCCGCATTTTGGATCTATTTTCCGGAGTTGAGACCAATTTTAGCTACCAAACCGGCCTATACCGGTTACAACGATGCCAGTGGTTTCAGTTATGACGATGTGTTTATGAAGCGCATGTTCAATGGCCTGGTGAGTAAGGAGTCTAATGGATCTAACTTACGTGTAAAAGATTATGCCGAAGGCGAAGAGCGAATCAGAGAATCAGACCGGATCAAAAAAGAATTAGCTGAATGGGAAAAAGAACTTTGGATCCCTGAGAAATCAAAACCGGATGCTAAAAAATCAAAGAAAACCAAGGAAAACAAATCCTAATTGTTTTCTAGAAAATAGTTTCTGAGTGCCACTAATTGTTTGGTATTTAAAATGCTTGCAAGCTCAGCCTCGGTAGCTTCTTTCACTTTTTTTACCGACTTGAACTTGCTCAGTAATTTCTGAATACTGGCCTCTCCAATACCTGGGATCAAGGATAATTCAGTCTTAAGTGTTCCTTGATCGCGTTTTTTTCGGTGAAAGGTGATGCCGAAGCGGTGCGCCTCATCTCTCAACTGCTGAATGATTTTGAGACTTTCTGATTTTTTATCCAAATACAAAGGGTATGGATCGCCGGGGTAATACAATTCTTCCAGCCGCTTCGCAATCCCAATCACGGTTAATTTCTTATCGATTCCTAATTTTTTCAAACTGGTGAGTGCTGCAGAAAGCTGACCCTTGCCTCCGTCAATAATCACCAACTGGGGAAGTGCTTCACCTTCATCCAATAACCTTCGGTATCTCCTGAACACGGCCTCTTCCATGGTGGCAAAATCATTCGGACCTTCTACCGTTTTTACATTAAAATGCCGGTAATCTTTTTTGGAAGGTTTAGCATCTTTAAAAACCACGATGGCCGAAACCGGATATTTTCCCTGGAAGTTGGAGTTATCAAAACATTCGATGTGCTTTGGCAACTGATTGAGTCGAAGATCTTTCATCATCTGACTCAGAATCCGCTCTGTTTTTACCTCCGGATTTAATTTTTCGTATTGATCCAAGCGTTCCCGCTTGAAAAACAGCACATTTTTCTGTGAAAGCTCCAGTAATTTCTTTTTTTCACCCAGCTTGGGCACGGTAAAACTGATTTTTGGATCCTCCAAAGTCAGTTCGAAAGGAACGATGATCTCTTTAGATTGGCTGTTGAACCGGGTCCTGAATTCCGAGATGGCAATACTGAGCAGTTCCTCATCGCTTTCATCCAATTTCTTCCTGATCTCGATAGTTTGTGTTTGAATGATACTGCCATTCATTACTTTGAGGTAATTAACAAAGGCGTATTGTGATTCTGATGCAATGCTAAATACATCCACGTTGGTAATAGAGCTGCTCACAACCGTCGATCTGCTTTGGTAACCTTCCAAACTATCTAACTTCTCTTTAAGTTGTTGGGCCAGCTCAAAATTCAATCTTCCTGCAGCAAGTTCCATTTCCTGCTTTATTTTTTTAATCACTGCGGCGATCTTACCATTCAGGATGTCCTTGATATCTGCAATTGACTGATTGTAATCTTTTTCTGTTTGAAAAGCCTGACAGGGTCCCTTGCAATTCCCGATCTGGTATTCCAGACAGACTTTAAATTTTCCTGCCTGGATATTTGGCTCATTTAATATTAAATTACAGGTCCTTAACGGATAAATATCTTTGATCAAACCTAAAATGGTGTACATCATGGGTACAGATGCATAAGGCCCAAAGTAGGTCGAGCCATCTTTGATCACTTTCCGCGTACTAAAAATTCTTGGGAATCTTTCATTTTTGATCACGATCCAAGGATAGGTTTTATCGTCTTTGAGGAGTACGTTGTAACGAGGCTGGTGTTTTTTGATCAGGCTGTTTTCCAGGAGCCAGGCATCAATCTCTGTATCAACAATGGTAAAAGTGACCTTCCTGATCTTACTCACTAAGACCCGTGTTTTTGCATTTAAACGCTGAGCGTCGGTGGTAAAATAGGAGCTAACGCGATTTTTAAGATTTTTGGCTTTGCCGATATAAATCAGTTCATCTGTTTCATTCCAAAACTGATATACGCCCGGTTTTTGGGGTAAGGTTTTCAGGAATGACCGATAATCAAAAGAACTGTTCATTTAGTTATATCACGCAAAGGATTCGGCATTTAAAAAATTCTATCCAGCTTATTTCTGCTCAACGGCAGCACCCTGCTCTTGTGCATTATAGGCATTGCAATCCCAGGTTACGTTGATCTCACCTTTCGGCGGCTCAAAATCACCCTTGCTGTATGTTAAGCTTGGATCGGCATATACTTTTTTAATAAAGAGTGCGAACACCGGCAGGGCTGAGTTTGCACCTTCACCCTGATTGGTAGAGAAAAAGTGAATTGCCCGATCTTCGCAGCCGGTCCAGACGCCGGTAACCAGTTGTGGTGTAATGGCCATGAACCAACCGTCTGAGTTGTTTTGCGTCGTACCCGTCTTGCCGCCAATGGGGTTGCTCAATCCGTAGCGGTACCTCAACCGAACTCCAGTGCCACTTTCCACCACGCCTTTTAGCATTTGGGTCATTACATAAGCAGTTTGCTCATTGAGTGCCTGAACCACTTTTGGCTTTCGTTCGTAGAGGAGATTTCCGTTTTTATCTTCAATACGGAGCAAATAAAGGGGCTCGGTCCACACACCATGATTTACAAAAGTAGAATAGGCGCCCACCATGTCATATAAGGAAGCATCGAAAGTGCCTAAGCAGATGGATGGATAGGCTGGCACATCTGTGGTGATTCCCATTTTTTTGATCAAAGTTGAAACGGCGGTAGCACCAACTTGTTTCATCATGTAGGCGGTTACATAATTTTGTGAATTGGCCAGGGCAGTTTTCAAACTGATATTGCCCGGAATTGGCTTATAGGCATTAGGTGACCAACCTTCAATATCTACTGGCTCATTTGGTACCATCATGCAAGGCGAATAGCCATTGTCGATTGCAACCGCATAAGTAAATGGTTTGGCGGTGGAACCTACCTGGCGGGTTCCCATTTTCACCTGATCGTATTTAAAATGCTCGAAATTGGTTCCACCCACCCAAGCTTTCACGTGTCCGCTTTGCGGTTCCATAGCCATCATGGCATTTCGGAGCATCAGCTTATAATATTTGATCGAATCTATCGGCCGCATAAGGGTGTCAATATTACCTTTCCAGCTGAATATGGTCATACGGGCAGGGGTATTGAAATCTTTGAGAATCTCTTCCTCTGTTTTACCAATCTCCTGCAACATGCGGTAACGATCGGAACGTTTCATTCCCTGATCAATTAATTGCTGATAATCTTTAAATGGATCTTTACGTCCCTTCCATTGCGCATTGAACTGTTTTTGCAAGTCTTGCATGTACTCTTTTTGAGCCTCCTCGGCATAGCGCTGCATGTTCGAGTTGATGGTGGTATAAATTTTCAGTCCGTCTCGGTCTAAATCATAGGGGGTGCCGTCGGCTTTGGTAATGGATTGCTCTTCTAAAATCTGCTGGATTTCCTTTTTCAACATCGCTCTGAAATAAGGAGCCGGCCCTACATTGTAGGTAGATGGATTGAAATTGAGCGAAAGTGGCGTGGATTGGAATTGTTCGGTTTCTCCATCACTCAAAAAACCAGCTTTACGCATGTTATTTAATACGGTATTCCGGCGAGCCAGTGCTCTTTTCGGATTTCGGGTTGGCGAATACAAGGAAGGCCCCTTGAGCATACCGATCAACACCGCGGCCTGTGCCGGATTTAATTTGTCGGGAGTGGTGTTGAAATAAGTTCTCGCAGCCGATTTAATACCAAATGTGTTGTAAGCACCGAAATCGACGGTATTGAGGTAAATGGTAATGATCTCTTCCTTGGTATAATTACGTTCCAACTTTACGGCAATGATCCATTCCTGTAGTTTCTGAATAATTCTTTTGAATGGATTTTTGGCCCGTTCGGAGAATAAGTTGAGTGCCAATTGCTGCGTAATGGTACTTGCGCCTTGTTTTTTGCCAATCAAATTATAGAAAATGATGGTAAAAGTTCTCCTGAAATCGATCCCAGAATGGCTGTAAAAGCGAATATCTTCTGTAGCGATGAGCGCATTGATCACGTTTGGTGAAATTTCTTCCCAACGAACATTGGACCTGTTTTGAACGTAATAGGTGCCCAAAACCACGTTGTCTTCAGAAATGATTTCAGAAGCCAGGTTACTTTTTGGGTTTTCCAGGTCTCTGAAAGAGGGCAACCGACCGAATAATCCCAAGCCGATACTCAAGATAAAAATGGCCGCAAAGGCCACCGCTCCGATGATCAGTTTCCAGAAAATCGTGGTATAACGTTGAAGATCTTGTCTGCTTAAGGGCTCACTCATAGGTTCAGGCTGTTATTTGTAATTTTTCTGATAAAATTCGAAGTATTGATTCAGGGTATTCTTGTCCTTTATTTGTTCAAAATTAGCCTTAGTTATGATAAATAAGGAATATTCTTCTGCAGGAATTTTCATGATGTCATTCATCAAGGGTAAAATATCCGAATAATAGCTTTTGGCGGCTTCCCTGCCATCAAATTCACCTACATAAATGAGCTGAGTTTCGGCATCGAGTTCTAACAATAAGTGTTTAATGGTTCCAGGCTCAAAATTAGCCCGGTTAAACTGCCCAATTCCAAAACGCGATGAACTTAAATTAACCTCGCCGTTGGCTACTTTAATCACAAAATAATAGGTATCATCTTTTAGATTGAATGAAGCCTTTGTCTCAGTTGCAGATGCTTGAATCTCAACAGTCGATGCTTGAACCTCAACAGCCGCTTCTTGAATCTCAGTATTTTCAATTGGCTTGCTTGGTGGTTCTTCCTTCTTCTCCGGTTTCACCTCCATCTCCGCCAATAGTTCATGTGCCCAAATCAGGTTATTGGGATCTTTGTCGAATAATGCGAATTTTCGAGCAATCATGGTCTTGCGATTGGCCTCAATGAATTCGAGGTGTTGTTTCACCAGCGGATTGACCAGTTTCTCATCCGGGAAATCTTTAATAATTGACTTCAAAGCGACTTCAAATGGTGCCAAGCTTTGTAAATGACCCAGGGCAATGGCATTTAAATAGGCCAGTTGTGCGGATAATCTGTTACTGCCAAAGATCATTTCCGCTTCGCGGATACAAGATTGCATCTCCTCGTAGCGTTTACTACTAAAGATCTCAAAGATCTTTTCGTAAGCTTCAGTCAGTGCCCGATCTTGCTGGTCCTGTTTTTCACTGTATTCCGGATCGAGGATCACCTTTGCATAGACGGAATTGGGAGAGTCCTCAAGGATTTTGTTTTTGTAAGCGTTTGCCTTTTCAGTTGCTGACTCAGCGTAGAGTCGGTATAAATTATAATAAACGGCAAAGCGGTTCTCATATGTTGGCGCTCGTTTCAAAAGGGTTTCAAAAGCCATAATGGCTTCTGAGTTCATGTTCAATACCTCCCGATAATAAGTTCCTACCTCAAAATAAGCGTCTGCAATTTTCAAATTGGAAGCTGCCAGGTCTTCAGGAGTCTTAGGGATTTTCTTCAGATAAGTTTTCTTTAAATCAGCCAATTCCTGTTCAGTACCGGAGCTGGCATTTAGACCAGCACCTGGCTCTGATTGTGTATCAGCCACACTAAATGTTTGGTTATTTTGTGTGCTGGCCGATTTTTGACTGATTCTCCAATTATCTTCCAGTACACGGTTTCCCCAGCGACGTTTAAAATCTGAAAATCCCTGGCTCAGGGCAGCTGGGTTATCAAAATAGAACCGACTTCCGCTATTATTAGCCTGATTCGGCAAGGAGCCAATATTGCCGGATGTCTGGTCTACTGCTGCCAACTTACCGGTTCCTTGGGGTTTAATTTTTTGCAATAAGATTTGATCTATTTTTTCATCGCGGTCTTTTTCTGAAAGCCGGGCAAGTATTTGTAACGTATCCTCTTCAGCAATGATGCTTAAGTTCTTAGCCAATAAATCGAGGTTCTCATTCTTTTTCTTGATGAGCTCAAATTCAGGGTGGCTGGGTGGAAGCGCATTGAGCGTACTGTCGTAATATTTTTTTGCTTCCACAAAATTGGCTTGTTTAAAATAGAGCTCGGCCAAAGCCCAATAGCTAAGGCCACGCTGATCTTGATTACGGGAGTTTTTTCGAAGTGAGATATTATAATTTTCTACGGCTTTATCCTGCGCTGCTATCTCTTCAAAGTGACGACCTAATTGATAGTAGATCTGGTCAGTTAGCTCTAAATTTTTCTCATCCTTTAACAAAGCGCTCAGCTTCTGTGCTTTATTTACCGACTGATTGCCGTCTTTGGTTTCGATACTGATCCTGTTCAGGTTCGCATTAAATGCCATTTCGAAAGGAGCATTGCTGTCTACGATTTTGCTGTAGTAATCATAGGCTTTAGACAAATTCCCGTTTTTCTGCTCCAATTGAGCCAATAAATAGGTCCATCGGATTTCGTATTCCTTTTTTGAAGTTAATTTGACAGCCTGCGTCAAAGATTTGGCCGCTTCTGTATAGTTTCCCTGAATGATGAATAATTTTGCCCTGCAGGCATGGGCTTCGGCAGCATATCTTTTGGCATTTTTCAGGTATTTGATGGCCGTATCAATAGCCGATTCGGCCTCTTCCAAACGTTTTGATTCCATCAAAGAGCGGGCTTTCCATATCAAAGCAAGTTGCCTGTTCTCCCTTTCAGCGGGGAAAAACTGATATACATATTGAAAAAACTCAACCGCATTAAAATGGTTGGCTTTGTAATGGTTGGCCTGGCCGATCAATAAATAAGCTTCATCCACTACGCTGCTATTCCCTTTCTCATTTGCAACTCGGTTTGATTTGGCAATCACTTCATCGAGGCGTTTGAGTTCTGATTGAGCCATTTTAACATCGGGCTCAATGAATACGGGTAAGAACTGGTTAAAATTAAACCGATAGGCAGCGTAGGTATTCCTTTCACTTTCTTTTAACAATTCGCGGGCATTGAACAAAAGATTATACTTTGCCGTGAGGTTTTGCATGCCTATCCCGGCTAATCCGTTTTGCTCGGTACTACATGCCCCAAAAGCTAGGATCAGCATGGAGCCGAAAAGAAAGTAGATTGCTCGAATTGTTTTTTTCAAGACGCTTGTAATAGATAAGCCAAACTTTACAAAAATATCATAATCGAGCATAATAAAGGATATAAAAACCAGCCTCAAAGAAAGCTTTGGTTTCATAACATTAACGCAGCGTTGGAGAATTAAGTTTAGCTGGATTTTTTTTGATCTCAACGATCGTCCTGTCAGGATTAGATTTTAATCTTAAATTTGCTCATCTGTATTAAAAATGCCTGAAAAGCCAATTAATTCTGATCAGCAGAGGCCGGAAAAAAGCCTCAAAACTTATGCCCGCTATGCCGGTATAGGCTTCCAAATGTTTGCCGTGATCGGTCTGTTTACCTTTATTGGCTATCAATTGGATAAAAAAAGCGAAGCTGATATGCCCTTGATGACGGCATTATTTAGTTTGGCCGGGGTATGCATTGCTTTGTATCAGGTGATTAAAACGGTTACTAAAAAATAAGCTTTGAAAATTTCAAAATTCCTCCTGTCATACGGCATTTTCACATTTTTATTAGGCCTATCAGCTTATCTTATCGATCGCAGCTATACCGGACAGGGCCTGCTGATCCCGAAATTTTGGGTCATTTTTGGCGTCATCGCCATACTTACTTTATTGGCCTATATCTTTTCCTGGATCGGCATCCGAAAGGGCGGCGAATTCTCCATTGTAGCCATGATGGGAGGTATCCTGTTAAAGCTACTTTTCTGTATGGTTTTGGTATTGGTTTACCTGCTCAAATTCAAGGTAAATGACATCATATTTGTGACCAACTTTATTTCTCTTTATTTCTTGTTTACAGGCTTTGAAGTTTATGCATTGTTGTGTAACTTGCGCCACCAAAATAAGGACCCGAAAAACACCTATTGATGGATTTTAGCCACATTTTCAATTCAAGAAAAATCGGAATTACTGCACTTGTTGCTGTTTTGTTTAGCTTTTTGACATTGCTGGCTCAAGCCAATCCTGAAACAGACACTGCCAAAATAGCGGCTGATACGATTCATCAAGAGGCCGCTGCGGGCCATGAAGCTGCTGCAACTGAAACAAAGGATCAGCCTTTCGATACCGGTGCTTTCATTTTGCACCACATTGCCGATGCCCACGACTTTCATTTCTGGGGCGAAGGTGAACATAGCGTAGGACTGCCTTTGCCAATCATTCTTTGGACTGAAAAGGGTTTGGTGACCTTCATGTCTTCTGCTTTTCATCATGATGATGAAGGTAAACACGTGGTAGAAGCCAATGGCCAGCGTTTCGTGAAACTGCACGAGAAAATCTATTATGCTTCTGCAACGCCCAATGAGCATGGTGCCTATGTGGAAGTGAATGAGAAGCATGAAGCCAAAAATGCCAAGCCTTTGGATTTCTCGATCACCAAGAACGTGTTTTCTTTATTGGTATCGGTTACCATTTTGCTCGTGGTGTTCATTGGTGTGGCCCGTGGCTACAAAAAACGTGCAGGGCAATCGCCTAAAGGATTCCAATCGTTAATTGAGCCGGTAATCTTGTTTGTACGTGACGATATTGCCAAACCAAACTTGGGTTATAAATACGAGAAATACATGCCCTATCTATTGAGCGTGTTCTTCTTTATCTGGTTCAACAACTTGTTGGGTCTGGTGCCTTTCTTCCCGGGAGGAGCCAACGTAACCGGAAACATTGCGGTAACCATGGTGTTGGCATTGTGTACGTTTTTAATCACCACCTTTAGTGGAAATAAATATTACTGGAAGCACATTTTTATGCCTCCCGTGCCATGGTGGATGTATCCGGTAATGGTGCCGGTAGAGATCGTGGGTATCTTTACCAAGCCTATCGCTTTGATGATTCGTTTGTTTGCGAACATTACGGCAGGTCACATCCTCATGTTATCGTTAATCTGCCTGATCTTTATTTTTAAGAATCTGGCGATTGCCCCCATTGCGGTTCCCTTTGCTGTATTTATCAGCTTAATTGAATTGCTGGTGGCATTTATCCAGGCGTTCATCTTTACCATTCTGTCGGCATTGTTCATCGGAATGGCCATTGAGGAGCACCACGATCATTAATTATGCAATTTTTTGTTTCACTTAAATAATCAATCAAAATGGTAGGAAGTATCGCTGCAATTGGTGCAGGTTTAGCCGCAATCGGTGCCGGATTAGGTATCGGACGTATCGGTGGTTCAGCAATGGACGGTATGGCTCGTCAGCCAGAAGCTGCATCTAAAATTCAAACCGCGATGTTGATCGCCGCTGCCTTCGTTGAGGCGGTAGCGTTATTCGCGGTGGTAGTTGCTTTGTTGGGTAACAACCCTCAGTAATTTAACCAAATTAATCCAGGTGTGTGGCGGTTGGCCATACACCCGGATTTTTAGTTTTGATTGACAAAAAAGATTTAGACAAATGGAATTAGTAACCCCCAGCATTGGTTTAATTGTTTGGCAAACACTTGCCTTCTTATTATTGGTGTTCTTATTAGGCAAATTTGCCTGGAAACCGGTTTTAGGCGCTATTAAAGAGCGTGAGCGTTCTATTGATGATGCTTTGGAAGCCGCTAAAAAGGCTAAAGAAGAAATGGCTCGTTTAACCAACGAGAACGAGGCTTTATTGAAAGAGGCCCGTGCCGAGCGTGATGTAATCTTGAAAGAAGCCAAGCAATTGAAAGATCAGATTGTGAGCGATGCGAAAGCAAGTGCGCAAGCCGAAGGTGCCAAATTAATTGAAAAGGCGAAGCAGGAAATTGACAGTCAGAAAGCTGCTGCCTTGGCTGAGGTGAAAAACCAGGTTGCTGAGCTTTCTTTGCAAATTGCCGAGAAAGTATTGAGCAAGCAATTGGAGGATCAGAAAAAACAGGAAGCTTTGGTAAGCGACTTGTTGAAAGAAGTTAAATTGTAATTCGCAGTACACTCAAGATGTCAGAAATTCAAGTAGCAAGCCGTTACGCCAAATCGCTGATCGACCTGGCCAGAGAGCAGAAAGTGCTGGACAAGGTGAAGTCGGAGATGGACCTGTTTATTGAAGTGGGTAAAGTAAATCCGCAATTATTGGCGGTATTGAAAAACCCAATTATTAGCTTGGATAAAAAGGCAGCCATTTTGAAGGATTTGTTTGCCGATAAGGTGCAGCCGATGGTGATCTCCTTTTTCAACATCATGGTGAACAAGGGCCGTGCGGGTGTGTTGTATGGCACCGCGAAAGAATTCGTGAATTTATACAATCAGGATAAGGGCATTGTGAAGGCAAAGGTAACTTCGGCAGTTGCTCTAACTGAAGAGAATAAAAAGCAATTGGTGGACGTGGTGAAAGCAACGACCAAGGGTGAGGTGATTTTGGAGGCGAAAGTTGACCCTAAGCTGATTGGTGGTTTTGTATTGCAGGTGGGCGACCGTCAGTTTGATGCCAGCCTGAACAGCAAGCTGAATAAACTGAAAAAAGAATTTGCGCAGAAGGTAGTTGCCTAAGGCGCAGGTAAACTAAACCCGATTGTAGCGGAAACCAAAGGTTGAAGCGGAAAGCGGGACGAACGATAAAGAAAGATTTTTACACTGATTTACAATAACATAAACGCTAAAAAATTATGGCAGAAGTTAGACCAGACGAAGTTTCGGCGATTTTAAGACAGCAGCTTTCGGGCTTTAAGTCGGAAGCCGAACTCGAAGAAGTGGGTACCGTTTTACAAGTGGGCGATGGTATTGCCCGTGTTTACGGCTTAACTAAAGTTCAATCGGGCGAGCTGGTTGAATTCGAAAATGGTTTACAAGGTATCGTATTGAACCTGGAAGAAGATAACGTGGGGGTGGTATTGCTGGGTGCTTCTGATGAGATCAAAGAAGGGGATACGATTAAGCGTACCAAGAAAATTGCTTCGATCAACGTAGGCGAAGGTATGCTGGGCCGTGTGGTAAACACTTTGGGTCAGCCGATTGATGGTAAAGGCCCGATTGCTGGTCAAACCTATGAAATGCCATTAGAGCGTAAAGCACCGGGTGTAATTTACCGTCAGCCGGTAAATGAGCCTTTGCAGACTGGTATCAAGGCGATCGATGCGATGATCCCAATTGGCCGCGGTCAGCGTGAGTTGGTAATTGGTGACCGTCAGACTGGTAAAACCGCGGTTTGTATCGATACCATCATCAACCAGAAAGAATTTTATGATGCCGGTCAGCCGGTATATTGTATTTACGTAGCGGTAGGTCAGAAAAACTCTACTGTAGCGAACATCGTGCGTACTTTGGAAGAGAACGGCGCCATGCCTTACTCCATCGTGGTGGCGGCTTCTGCTGCCGACCCTGCGCCAATGCAGTTCTTTGCTCCATTTGCGGGTGCTGCCATTGGGGAGTACTTCCGCGATACAGGTCGTCCGGCTTTGATCGTGTACGATGATTTATCAAAACAAGCGGTAGCTTACCGTGAGGTGTCTTTGTTATTGAAGCGCCCTCCGGGCCGTGAGGCTTATCCTGGTGACGTATTCTACTTGCACAGCCGTTTATTGGAGCGTGCAGCCAAGATCAACGCCAACGACGACATTGCTAAAAATATGAACGATTTGCCGGAGTCTATCAAAGGTATCGTGAAAGGTGGTGGTTCATTAACTGCTTTGCCGATCATTGAAACGCAGGCAGGTGACGTTTCTGCTTATATCCCAACCAACGTAATCTCCATTACTGATGGTCAGATCTTCTTGGAGTCGAACTTGTTCAACTCGGGTGTACGTCCGGCCATTAACGTAGGTATTTCGGTATCTCGTGTGGGTGGTAACGCACAAATCAAATCGATGAAAAAAGTCGCCGGTACCTTGAAGTTGGATCAGGCCCAGTTCCGTGAATTAGAGGCTTTCTCTAAATTCGGTTCCGACCTGGATGCGGCTACCAAAGCGGTGTTGGACAAAGGGGTGCGTAACGTAGAGATCTTGAAACAAGGTCAGTTTGCTCCGGTAACGGTAGAAAAACAGGTAGCGATCATTTACGCAGGTTCTAAGGGCTTGTTGCGTAACGTACCGGTAAATAAAGTAAAAGAGTTTGAGGCCGAATACCTGCAGCAGCTGGAGCAACGTCATCCTGACGTGCTGAAAGCGTTGAAAGAAGGTAAATTCGACGATACCCTGACTGGTGTATTGGATAAAGTAGCCAAAGAACTGGCGGATAAATATTAATTTAATTTGTCGGTTTGCCGATTTGTCGATTAGCTAATTGACAAATCATCGAATTGACACATTGACAAATTGAATCAATGGCTAATTTAAAAGAAGTAAGAAACCGGATTGCGTCGGTTGGTTCGACCCAGCAGATCACCAAGGCTATGAAAATGGTTTCGGCTGCTAAGTTGAAGCGTGCCACCAATGCCATTATCCAGTTGCGTCCTTATGCCAATAAATTGAGAGATATCCTGGCGAATCTTTCGGCCAGCCTGGAAGGTTCTACCTCTCCGTTTACGGCAGAGCGTGAGCCTAAGAAAGTATTGATCGTGGCGGTGTCTTCTAACCGTGGTTTGGCGGGTGCCTTCAACATGAACGTGATCAAGGCGGTAAACCAATTATTGGCTACTACCTATGCTGCGCAGCACCGTGAAGGTAATGTGAGCATTGTGGCCATTGGTAAAAAAACCCAGGATTATTTCGAGAAGCGTAAGTTCAACGTGATTGGTAATAACAACGAAGTGTACCAGCAACTGAGCTTCGAAAATGTTTCTAAAATTACCGAAGCCATCATGGATGGTTTTGTGAAAGGTGAATTCGATCGGGTGGAAGTGGTGTACAACCAGTTCAAAAATGCGGCGGTACAGATCCTGACCACCGAGCAATTATTGCCATTGCCAAAAGCTACCGCGATTGCCGAAAGCACTCAGCAGGTAGATTATATCCTCGAGCCTTCGCAGGCGGAAATTGTGGAGCAATTGATCCCGAAATCGATCAAAACGCAATTGTACAAAGCGGTATTGGATTCGCATGCTTCTGAGCATGGTGCCCGTATGACCGCCATGGACAAAGCCACCGAAAATGCCGGCGAATTGCTGAAAGCCTTGAAATTATCCTACAACCAGGCCCGTCAGGCAGCCATTACCACCGAACTCACCGAGATTGTGAGTGGTGCGGCCGCTTTAAATGGTTAAGGTTTAAAAAATTCATAAAGAGAAAGCCCTCCGAATTTCGGAGGGCTTTCTCTTTATCTTTATCTTGATTGGTAGTTAGTTACTTTCATCTGATTCCCATTCTGGTCATAAATTTCATCGAAATAGTAAATTAATTCAGTTTGGGTAAGTTTCACTATAGTATAGTTGTTTGTAAAACCGACGAGCTGAATCTTATTGTCATTTGTGTTTAGTTCCCAAGTAGTTGTTAAAATGTTCCCATTAAAATTTTGTATGTAAGTACCATCTGCTTTAAATTCTACATATGAGCCTTCCGGCGAAATATTAAATGTTTCCGCTGAGCCAATAGGACTTTGCCATCCTTCTTTGATATGCGTCCATTTCCCAATCAGTATTTCTCTTACGTTTACTTTTTCCTTTTTACAATTAATCAGACAAAAGCCAACAATCATCATTAAGCACAAGAGTACCTTTTTCATCACCTTAATTTTAATTGATAAATACAATATTCTACAGAATAGTTTGGCTGCGCTTATTTTTTCCGACGAACGGTAGGAAATACGTGACAAACGGTTCATAATTCCCGCAGTTGGATTCTTCCATTTTCTTCAAAAATGTCAGAAATGAAAATGGTTTTAGCCGCTTTGAATGGTTAAGGTTTAAAAAATTCATAAAGAGAAAGCCCTCGTAATTTCGGGGGCTTTCTCTTGTTTTTGGATAGCCAATTACTAATCGTTAGATAGTTGGGTTTATTTTTTGAAATAGAATGTTCTTCTACTCGGTCCATTCCCCTCGTCAAAATCACGATAAAAAATTAAGCTATCCTTATCCAATTTATCGATTTTATAGTAAATGCCAGTCTGATCATGGATATTTAGCAATTTCCCATCATCGAGAATACTCCATTCATCTTCGGTCAGATTACCCGAATGATTGATGGTAATGGATTGGTCTTGCCGGAATTCATAACTTGAATCATTATAAAGATGTTTTTGTTCTGGAGCCCCAATGGGTATTTGCTCGGAATGCATAACTAATGTCCATTTGCCGATTATTTTCTCCCTAGTTAAGGTGTTCCCATCTATATTTTCTTTTTCACAATTAGTGAGTAATGTGATACACAACACTATAAAGGCGATGATTAAATTTTTCATAGTAGTAAATTTTATATGCTTAACAATATATGGGCTACTACTGTTTTACTTGACAATCAGTTTTTCCGACGAATGGTAAGAAACAGGGGATGGATGAACAACTTGTCATCCTGAGCGAAGCGAAGAATCTTTAAATCCGATCAAAAGATGCTTACTTGCATTCAGCGTGACAAAACAAAGTTCCAGAAATGACTAAAGAAGCTAATTTTTTTGCTTGTGATTGTATGGAAAAGAATCTATTTTTGGCATCAAATTAAGCACCATGGCAAAGAAATCAGCATCAGCTCCTTCAACTATTCAGAACAATAATGCAAACGATTTTAATCACTATAAACTGATGACAGTTGGTATTGTGATTGGTCTTGCTGGCGTTTTTGGACGTTTTGTTCAGGATTCTACTTTAGCCAGCGGCATTGCCAATGTGTTGGTTGCGATCGGAGCGGTGATCAGTATCAAGGCGGTACTGAATATTCTGAAGTAATAATCATTTGTTTATTAGCTGTTTCGTCGATTTGCCAATGAGGACAAATCCAAATGGCTATTTGGGTTTATACCTCGAATCTTTGAGGATTTTCTGAGCATCTTTTAGGGCCAGTAATTGCTGCAGGCTTACTTCCGGATGTTCTTCCACATACTTTTTAACGATCTGCCAACCGGTCCACACACCCAGTTTAGGTGCCGAACTTTGACCTTCGCCCAAGCCCGGTGTAAAAGGGGCATCTGTCAGGTATTTTTGCATTTTTAAATAATCGGTCTCAAAGAGTAGGTTTTCCTCCATATAATAGGCCCAAATATCCGCTTCGTATTCTTTACACCAGTTTAGTTGGGCATCGGTGTAACCGATGAGGGTGCTGTCTGCCGCTTCTGGCATGAGTTCCTGCATCAGGTACAAGACCTTGCCGTTGTACACCATCTTATCAATAAATGACTGATCTGCATCCCTTTCCGGGTACAGCTCTTCACGGATAAAAGCCTCCACCACTCTGGGGCAGATGTTTTCGGGTGTAAATCTTCTCGAAATATATTGCGGGATACTTTGCACCAAAGCCGGATAAAATTTGGAATCACTTCCTAAAAACATATCGAGCCCAATGCCAATATAATCGTTCCCAATCGGGGTTTGTACCGCAAATCCGGATAAGAAACTGATCAATCTTGGTAATTTTTGCTTTGGGAAATGGTACTTGATCCGTTTAAAAGCATCCGTTAATTCTTGCTCTTGTTTTTTTAGATCGGGGAATTTGGTGGCTACTTCTGTTGTAAGGGCCCGGTAATCTTGCTGACCGAGCACCATTTGTAAGTTCTGGTAATAAGCCGTGTCGCTTACCGGTCCTACACTCAACATGCCTTCCATATAATCAGCATAAAACCAGCCATATTTTTTTTTCAGGTCCGGACACTTGGTTTCAAGGTTTGCGGCATCTAATTGCTGCATGTCCTGATCAAAGCGCTCGATCTTCACGTCAAGTTTAATCTTACTCAAATCAGGTTCTTTTTTGCGAGTACAGCTAGCACCGAGTAGACCAAGGAAAATAAGAAAAGCAATTTGGGCTGTTTTCATGTTTCGAAAATAGTAAAAAGCTCCGTCACCCTGAGCCTGTCGAAGGGTGAACGAAACAAGTAGGCATCCTTCGACAAGCTCAGGGTGACATTTGAAATTAATCCCTAAATTTGAGCCAATGAAGATCGCCTTAGCACAGCTCAATTATCATATTGGTAATTTCGAAGCCAATACGCATAAAATCATCGATGCAATTGCACAGGCCCGCCAGCAGGGGGCCGATCTGGTGGTCTTCGCCGAGTTGTCGGTTTGTGGTTATCCGCCCCGAGACTTGTTAGAGCTGGATAGTTTTATAGACCAATGCGAAGTTGCAGCACAGCAAATTGCTGAAGCCAGTAAGGGTATCGCCTGCATTGTAGGTCTGCCCACCCGAAATCCGGAAATCAAAGGCAAAGATCTTTACAACTCTGCTTATTTTATGGAGGACGGAAAGATCAAAGCTCAAATCAATAAGGCCCTGTTGCCCAATTATGATGTGTTCGATGAATACCGTTATTTCGAACCTTCGGTGAGTACTTCCTGCATCGATTTTAAAGGACACAAAATTGCCCTGACCATTTGCGAAGATCTTTGGAACGTAAACGATAATCCGCTGTATGTGGCTGAGCCGATGGAGCAGTTGAGCCAGGAAAAACCCGATCTGATGATCAATATTGCGGCTTCGCCTTTTGCCTATAACCACGATGAAGAACGCCTGCAGGTATTGGGTGATAATTGCCGCAAATACCAGCTGCCGCTATTTTATGTGAACCAAATTGGTGCACAAACTGAAATCATTTTCGATGGTGGCTCGCTGGTGTTCAATGAAAAAGGGGAGGTGTTGGATAAACTACCTTATTTCAGTGAAGCCATCCGCTATTACGAGTTTGAAGGCAAAGCGGTAAAAGGATTGCAGGTCCAAAATGTAGAGCGCCAAACTGATATCGAGCAAATTCATCAGGCCTTAATTCTGGGTATCCGCGATTATTTTCAGAAATCTGGATTCAGCAAGGCTATTCTAGGTCTTTCGGGTGGTATCGACTCGGCAGTGGTTTGTGCCTTGGCAGCGGAAGCTTTGGGTTCGGAAAATGTGATGGCGGTATTGATGCCTTCTGAATATTCCACTGATCATTCCATCAAAGATGCGATGGATCTGGTTCAAAATCTGGGTTGCAAACACGAAATCATTCCGATTAAGGCTGCTGCCAAAACCTTTGATGAAATGCTGAAGCCGGTGTTCAAAGACCTGCCTTTCAACATTGCCGAAGAAAATATCCAGTCGCGTAGCCGGGCCATTGTGGTCATGGCCATGTCCAATAAATTCGGCTATATTTTGCTGAATACGTCTAATAAAAGTGAATGTGCCGTGGGTTATGGTACCCTTTACGGGGATATGGCCGGAGCCATCAGTGTGTTGGGTGATGTTTACAAAACACAGGTTTTCCAGCTGGCCCGTTACATCAATCGCGAAAAAGAAATCATCCCGATCAATAGCATTGTGAAGCCGCCTTCCGCAGAACTGCGCCCAGGACAAAAAGACTCCGACTCTTTACCCGAGTACGATTTGCTCGACCAGATCTTGTACCAATACATCGAACTAAAAAATGGACCGGATATAATTATTGCTCAGGGTTTTGACGAAGCACTGGTTCGTAAAACGATCAAAATGGTGAATGCAGCCGAGTTCAAGCGTTACCAAACGCCGCCTATTTTGCGGGTATCGCCCAAAGCCTTTGGCATGGGCCGCCGCATGCCGATTGTTGGGAAGTATTAATCCTTCGCTTTCGCAATCGCTTCGTAAATCACATCCTGTATTCTCGGTCTGATTTTCAGGGTAGATAATTTGTCCGTTACTTGCGGATACACCCGGTTGGACAAGAAAATATAGATCAAATCGTTTGACGGATCGGCCCAAACGCAAGTACCGGTGTAGCCGGTATGTCCAAAGGTTTGTACCGATGCCAGTCGTGAGGGGTACTCCCTGCTGCTATCCGGATCCCAACGGTCGAACCCCAGGCCTCTTCTGCTCACGGTTGATTGCCTGGACGTGAACAGATCTACCGTTGAAGCTTTGAAATAACGATGTCCTCCATAGCTCCCCTTGTTAAGGAAAACCTGGTATAATATGGCCAGATCGTTAGCATTTGAAAACAAACCTGCGTGCCCGGCCGTACCGCCCAACATGGCTGCCCCCTGATCGTGCACATCACCCTGCAGGGTGGTTTTCCTGAAAATCCGGTCTTCTTCTGTGGGGATGATTCGATCAGCTTCAAATCGATTCAAGGGATGATAACCAGCTGTTTGAAGGCCCAGTGGACGGTAGAACTGGTCCTGCGCATATTGATCTAAAGGTTTTTCGGCCAACTTCTCTACAATTTCTTTCATTACATACATGCTCAGGTCGCTGTACACGTAACGGCCGGGACTCTGCAATGGCGATCGGAGCATCTGCGGCCACATCACCTCTGCAAAATAATTTTTGCGTAAGTAGTAATTTGCTGCAACCCGGGTATTGAACTCGGCACTGGAATCGTTGCGGTAATCTTCGATGCTCAATTTTTGATAGAACGGAATGAATGGAACCAGCCCAGCCTCGTGGAGCATCACCTCACGGATGCTGATCGCCGCTTTATCCAGCCCACGGGTGCGGCCCAGGTAAGTTTCCAATTTGGCATCCAGGTTCAGTTTGCCTTGCTCATACAAACGCATCACGGCTGGCGTGGTGGCAGCGGTTTTGGTGATGGAGGCCAAGTCGTAGATGTCATCAATTCGGGTATTTCGCTCGGCTGTATAGGTAGGTTTGCCAAATGACTGATGGTAAATGACCTGCGCATTTTTCACTACCATTACTACCGCACTTGGGGTTGCTTTGGCAGCTATGGCTTCGTTTGCGATTTGGGCGATTCCTTTTAAATCATCGGTATGGATGCCCACAGCTTCGGGTATAGTATAACTTAAACGGGTTTTACTGGTGCGGTAGCCGCTTCCTTCGCAAAAATTGAGGCCATAATCTTGTTTGAGGTAATTCTCGATGCCGATGCCGCCAAAAATGGCTTGGGCGACCACCCGGGCACCGGCATCATTATGCTGCTCGCACCAGATGAGGGGATAGGAAAATTGGTCGAGTTTAACCAGACTTCGGGCATCGCCGAAGAGGGCGATGATCACTTGCTTTTGCTGCCCCGCTTCGCGGATGAAGTTCAATACCCGATTGTCGAAAGCCGCCACATCCGAAATTTCGAGGATGAGTGTATGGTAGTATTTCAAGTCGTCGAGCAGGGCATCCAGGCTGGAAGTGCTGGCGTAAAAGTTTCCATTGAAATGGTCGACCTTTTGATATTTATTCGCCAGACTGTCGAAAACATGACTGTGACTGAAACCGAGATCGATGCAGGCTATTTTCTGATCGAGGTTTTTAATTGGAAGGATTTCATCTGCATTATTCAGCACCACGGTGGATCGTTGTGCGGCTTTTCCCAGGCGCAGGCGTTCCAGGTTGGCCTCATGTTCTTGCGCCAGCATGCTCATCCCCGATAGGGAAAAAACAAAAAAGAAAAGCAGTTTAACGCTGATAAACCTTTTCGCCATTTACGTAGGTGCTCAAAACCTTGGTCTTCAATAAATCAGCAGGAGCTGCTTTGATGATATCCTGATCGAGGATGATGAAATCAGCAAATTTGCCCACTTCCAAACTTCCCTTTTCTTTCTCCTCAAAATTGCCCTTGGCTGCCCAAATGGTCATGCCGCGAAGGGCCTGTTCTCTGGTGAGGGCATTTTCGGTTTGGAAGCCTTTTTCGGGCCAGCCTTTGCTGTCCTTACGAATGGTGGCTGCGTAGAAGGTAAGCATGGGGTCGATATTTTCTACCGGAAAATCGGTGCCCAGCACCAACCAGCCATTTTGTTTCAATAAATCCTGGTATGCATAAGCGCCTTTTAAACGTTCAGCACCCAATCGTTCGCCGGCCCAGTACATATCAGAAGTGGCATGCGTGGGTTGCACCGAAGGTACCACGCTGTGAGCTCCGAACAGCTTAAAATCTGCCGGATCGACCACCTGGGCATGTTCGATGCGCCAGCGGCGGTCGTTTTTGCCTTTCAATACTTTTGCGTAGATATTCAATATTTCGCGGTTGGCCGAGTCGCCGATGGCATGGGTGCACATCTGGAAGCCCTTATCGGCAATTTGTTGAGCTACTTCTTCAAAATGCTCTTTTTTACTCAACAGGAATCCGGAGTTGCCGGGCTGATCGCTGTAATGTTTGAGCAGGCAGGCACCCCGTGAGCCCAGGGCCCCGTCAGCATAAACTTTAAAGGAGCTGACATTCAAACGTTCGGTTTTAAAGGCCCCGTTTTCAAACAGGTAATCGTAATTGGCTTTTTTATCCGATAGCATCACAAACAAACGCATCTTGAGTTCATTTTGCTGTTGTAATTCATCAATTACCTTCACCATCGGGTGATCGAGTCCACAGTCAACTACGGTAGTTAGTCCGGCGGCAAAGCAATTTTGTTGAGCAGCCAGTAAAGCTTTGTTCAATTGTTCTTTGCTGGGTTCAGGGATTTTGGAGGCGACCAGATCTACGGCATTATCTATTAAAAGACCATTCAATTTACCATTGCTGACACCAATTTCGCCACCTGTTAGTATCTGACCGGGTTTGATGCCTGCCAATTCCAGTGCATTTTGGTTGGCCATTGCGGCATGTCCGTCTACCCGTGTAAGCAATACCGGACGATCGGGGAAAAGTTGATTCAATTGTTCATTGCTAGGGAAACGTTTATCGGCCCAATCATTCTGGTCCCATCCTCGGCCGAGTATCCATCCTTCAGGATTTTGCACTGCAAAGTTTTTGACCTTCTCCACAATTTCTGCCCAGCTTTTGGTGCCCACCAGATCTACTGTTTGCAGTCCCTGGCCATAAGCCAAGAAATGGGCGTGTCCGTCGATGAATCCGGGGTAAATGCTTTTGCCTTGGGCATCCAGACTGTCATTGGCCTCAAATTCTTTATTCAAATCGGCTTTATTCCCAATAGCCACAATCTTACCGTCTTTGATAGCCATGGCTTCGGCTTGGCTGAATAAACTGTCAACGGTATAGATCTGTGCATTGTAAACCAAGAGGTCGATCTGCTTTCTGGAAGAACAAGCCATCAAAATAGAAATGGCCAGCAATAAGGCGAGTTTTCTCATGCGATTAGTAGTTTAGGTGCCTAAAGATAGGAAATGCTGTCCTTAAAATTGGTCGTTTGGAAGGCGCATTGGTAAAAATTTAGCTATTTTAGCAGGGTATTATGTCTGATATTATCCAACTTTTACCCGATTCGGTTGCTAACCAGATTGCTGCAGGTGAAGTAGTGCAGCGGCCGGCTTCAGCGGTTAAAGAATTGATAGAAAACGCCATTGATTCGGGTGCTGATCATATTCAGCTGATTGTGAAAGATGCCGGCAAAGCCCTCATCCAGGTGATTGATAATGGTTGCGGCATGAGCCAAACAGATGCCCGCATGTGCTTTGAGCGTCATGCTACCTCTAAAATTCGCAAAGCAGACGATTTGTTCGCCATTCGTACGATGGGTTTTCGTGGCGAAGCCATGGCTTCCATCGCGGCCATTGCCCAGGTAGAACTCAAAAGCCGCCGGGTGGAGGATGAGTTGGGTACTTGTATACGCATAGAGGGTTCGGAGGTCATTAGTCAAGAGGCTGTTGCCTGCCCAGCGGGAACCATTATCAGTGTAAAAAATCTGTTTTACAATACGCCCGCCCGCCGTAATTTTCTGAAAAGCAATTCAGTTGAATTAAGACATATCATTGATGAATTTCAGCGGGTTGCGCTGGCGAACCCAGATTTGTTCTTTACTCTCCACCACGACGGTAATGAATTATTTCACCTGCCACCATCGAGCCTTAAACAGCGTATTATCCATCTTTTCGGAAATAATTATAACCAGAAACTGGTTCCTGTTGAGGAGGATACTACCATTATCAACCTGAAAGGCTATGTGGGTAAACCGGAGTTCGCCAAAAAGACACGTGGTGAGCAATTTTTCTTTGTGAACAAACGCTTTGTCAAAGATGCTTACCTGAATCATGCGGTATTGTCGGCATTTGAAGAGGTATTGGTTAAAGACAGCTTTCCGCTGTACGTTTTGTTCATCGAGATTGATCCTGCACAGATTGATATCAATGTTCATCCCACTAAAACCGAGATTAAATTTCAAGATGAGAAAGCTTTGTACGCCATCATTCGCTCTGCGGTTAAACGTTCTCTGGGTCGTTATCACATCAGCCCGAGCTTAGATTTTAATCAGGAAACAGGATTCAGCAGGATGATCAGTCAGCAGGCACCTGAAGACATTGTAGCGCCGAGCATCAGCTTTAACCCAGATTATAATCCTTTTGAAAGTAAATCTGACGATCGAGAAATTCCTTTTTTGAGAAATCAGACTGGGCCCTCCGAAAAGCCTGATCGTAACTGGGCTTCCTTATATGAAATAGGGCAAACCAAACAGACGGTTCCGCAGGAGATCAATTTCGCTTCGCTCTTTAAGCCTGAAGAACAAAAGAGCGAAAAACAGATCGTTCAGATCCATCAGCGCTTTATTTTATCAACCATTAAGTCTGGTTTTATGCTGATCGATCAACAATCGGCTCATGAACGGATTTTGTATGAGCGTTTTCAGCAACAATTGGCAAATCGTCAGGGTATCAGTCAGCAGAGTTTATTTCCACAAACAGTCAGTTTGCAAACGGCTGATTTTGAGTTGGTGAAAGAATTATTACCCGATATACAAGCCTTGGGTTTCCAAATCAGGGAGTTTGGTAAAAATACTTTTGTAGTAGAGGGAGTACCTGCTGAAATAGCCGACAAAGCCAGCGAGGTAGAATTATTAGAACACCTGATTGAAGGATTTAAGAGCGATCAGCAAGGGCTGAAACTGAGTAAAAGAGATCAGTTGGCCCGTACGTTAGCCAAAAATGCGGCCATTAAGGCCGGTACACCTTTAAGTGCTGATGAAATGAATGTGTTGATTGACGAATTATTCGCTTGCGAACTGCCGAACCAATCTTTGAACGGGAAGCTCGTCATTGTTACCTTTAGTCTGGAAGATATCCTACAATTATTCGATAAGTAAAGAAGCACCATGCGCATGCCACTATCAAATACCCCTCCGGTTGTAAAAAATCTGCTCATCATCAATGTGATTTTTTACATAGCCACTTTATTGTTTAACCAAGGCGGTACTTTTCCTTTGGTAGAGCATTTGGCAGTTTATTATTTCGACTCTCCCAACTTCAAGATTTGGCAAGTGATTACCTATATGTTTATGCACAGCCCGGTAAGTTTTGCTCATATTTTGTTCAACATGTTTGCCTTGTATACTTTTGGTTCATCGCTCGAATATTTATTTGGGTCCAAGAGATTCCTCAATTATTACCTGATCACGGGTTTGGGCGCCTTAGTGCTTCAAATGGTAGTACAGGCAGTAGAAGTTTATCAGATTGCTGGCAGCATCAGTATTGATCCGGCTACGTATACATCGGCTAACCAAGATCAATTGCGCAAGCTGCAGGAAATTTATTACGGGCCCATGGTGGGCGCTTCTGGGGCAATTTTCGGACTTTTAATTGCTTTTGGCCTGCTCTATCCGAATGCCGAATTGTTTATCATGTTTATCCCGATGCCTATCAAAGCAAAGTACATCATCCCGGTGTACGTGTTACTCGAACTATTTTTGGGAGTGGCGCAGTTTAGCGGCGATTCGGTTGCTCATTTTGCGCATTTGGGTGGTGCATTATTTGGTTTCATACTGATGAAAATTTGGCGCATCCAGAGACCTTGGGATTATTATTAATGGGATGAGAAGAAGTAAAAAACAGCTTAGTTTTTTTAGTAAATCGCTGCTTTTTATCAATGCAGTGTTCATTGCTTTGCTCTTACTTTCTTATCTGGCACCCTTCATCAACCCCAGCAAATTCTGGCCCATCGCCTTTTTTGGCTTAGCTTATCCGTTTTTATTACTCGGAAATGTATTGCTGCTCATCTTTTGGTTGTTCCGAAAACCGGCTTATGCATTACCCTCACTTTTGGTCGTATTAATGGGCTGGAAGTTTTTGACCAGTTTTATCGGATTTAGGGAATCTACAGCTATACAGGTGCCAAAATCATCACCCGAATTTTTGAGGGTGATGACCTACAATGTGCACAGCTTTAAAAAATTTGGTGCTTCTAATGAGGAAAACATCAAGAATCAGATACTTAATATCATCAGACAGGAACAACCTGATGTCATTTGTTTTCAGGAGTTTTTTACCCGCAAGAGAGGAAAATATAATTTCAAAAAGGCAGTTCAGGAGATTTTGGGTAGCCGATATGTTTATTTCGAACCCTCTGTAGACAATGGATACGAGGCACTGGGCTTGGCTATCTTTACCAAATTACCCATCCAGGAAAAGGGTTCGATCTGGTTTGACGAAACCAACAAGGGCAACGGGGCCATTTACATCGATCTGAAGTTTCGTGGAAAATTAATAAGAATATACAACACGCATTTCCAATCTATCAAATTTCAGCCCGAAGATTATAATTACCTCAATCAGGTGAAAACGGATATCAATACCGATATGATCTCACCCAGAAGGATCGGCGGACGCTTGAAAAGGGCCTTTATCAAGCGCAGTAAACAAGTAAACATACTCAAAGAACATACCGAAAAATGTGAGACTCCTTATCTCATTGCTGGCGATTTTAATGATACTCCAGTGTCTTACACCTTACAGCAAATGGGTAGTGGTATGCTGAATGCCTTCAGGGAGAAGGGGAGCGGATTGGGTATTACTTACAATGGTGATTTCCCTAATTTTCAGATTGATTATATTTTAACTACCACCGATTTTCAGGTTAAAAATTATCGCATCATCAATAAAAAATTGTCAGATCACTACGCTGTTCGGGCAGATGTAGAACTGGTTCAATGATATTTTCATAAGTTTGTGACATGGATTCCCAACTGCAGGTATATAATACACTCACTCGCCAAAAAGAGGTCTTCAAACCCATCAATCTACCATTGGTTGGTATGTATGTTTGCGGGCCTACCGTTTACAGCGATGTACATTTAGGGAATTGCCGCACTTTTGTTTCATTTGACCTCATTTACCGTTACTTGCAGCACTTGGGCTATAAGGTCCGCTATGTTCGCAACATCACCGATGCCGGTCATTTGGAAGGCGATCGGGACGAAGGAGACGATAAATTCACCAAAAAAGCGAAACTCGAGCAGTTGGAGCCCATGGAGATTGTACAAAAGTACACACTCGGCTTTCATGAGGTGATGCGCCTGTTCAATACTCTTCCGCCTAATATTGAGCCCTCTGCAACCGGACATATCACGGAACAAATTGAGATGGTAAAGCAAATCATCGACAGCGGTTTGGCCTATGAAGTAAACGGTACGGTTTATTTCGACGTGGAGAAATACAGTAAAGATCAGAACTATACCATCCTCACCAACCGTGAACTGGATGACCTCTTGGCCAATACCCGGGAATTGGGTGGACAGGATGATAAAAAAGGACGTTTAGATTTTGCCCTCTGGATCAAAGCCAAGCCCGAGCACCTAATGCGCTGGCCTTCGCCATGGGGTTGGGGTTTCCCGGGTTGGCATATTGAATGCTCGGCCATGAGCAAGAAATATTTAGGGGATACTTTTGATATTCATGGAGGCGGACTTGATTTAGCTGCAACCCATCATACCAACGAAATTGCACAGTCGCAGGCATGTAACCATGCCGAGCCGGCGAAATATTGGATGCATACCAATATGCTCACGGTAAACGGTACCCGCATGTCTAAAAGTGCAGGAAATGGTTTTCTTCCATTTGAGTTATTCACTGGGAATCATCCTTTATTGAGTAGGGCATATTCACCGATGACGGTCCGATTCTTCATGTTACAGGCCCATTACCGGAGTACACTTGATTTTTCTAATGAGGCATTGGAAGCTTCGGATAAGGGATTTAAGCGATTGATGTCTGCAGTCCATTTGCTCGATAAATTACCAGTTGCAGGATCGTCAGATTATGATGTTCAGGATTTGAGTAAACGCTGTTATGCAGCTATGAACGATGACTTTAACAGTCCGGTTTTAATTGCTGAATTGTTTGAGGCTGTAAGGGTGATCAACAGTGTGTATGATGGTAAATCTAAATTGGATCAGGGAAGTTTAGATCAGCTCCGACACTTGATGAATGCCATGGTATTTGATGTGTTAGGTTTAAAATCTGAAGAGAAATCAGAAGGCGATCTGACCGCCATTATGGATCTGTTAATCAGGTTAAGAAATGAGGCCAAGGCTAAGCAGGATTATGCCACTTCCGATCAAATTAGGATGAGCTTACAAGATCTGGGAATTCAGCTAAAGGATGGTAAGTCTGGTACCACCTGGGATAAAATTTAAGATTACCCCTGTTTATTAAAGGCTGTTGTAATGAGCAACTAAGCGAATCAAATCCGACTCGTTTTTCAAGTTTATATTATTTGCTTTGATGTAGGCATCCAATTCCTGAGATCGGTCTCCCAGTGCTGGCAGCACTTGCTTCTTGTCCTTCTTAATTTTAATCAACTGATTGCTTTTGACGATATAGTACAGTTCAGCATCTTTAAAACTCCTGATGGTGGTAGCTGAATTATACGGCCTTTCTTCGAAAATTTCTTTAGTATATCGTTTGATCAGTTGTGCCGTCCCATCTACTAAAATCTGATAAAAGCTTTGAACAGTGTTTTTTTCATTGGGTGTAAATCCATTTTTGAAGTAAAGAAATGAATTGCTCTTGTTAGGGTCATTCAATTTAAATTCCGAGATTTTTTCCGTGAAAACCATCACCTGATCTGTTTTTAAATCTCTGAAATACAATTCGTCTTTAACCAGATCGTATTTTAAATCCATATCTGATACACTCGTCCCATTGGTAAATTTCACCACACCTTTCGTCCAGTTTTCAAATAAGAAAGGGAAACCCTGAATATCAACGTATTCCCCAGCAACAAGGGGTCTGCCCATTTGGTCTTTGACCAGTTGGTTTTTAACATATTGGGCACTTACAGTACCGGCTGAAAACAATAATATTAAGCTAATAAGTAATGTGTAGGGATATAATTTAGACATCGGTTTCGAGATTTATAATGAATTGTAATAAGCAATCAATTTAATTAGATCAGCTTCGAGTTTAATATTCAGTTTTTCGATTTTAATGAATTTTTCCAAATCTTCCGAATGATCCGCCAACTCCGACAGAATTTGCTTCTTATCTTTTCTGATTTTTATTGTTTTGTTCTCTTTGGAGATATAATAACTTTCTATTTCTTCAAAAATCTTGGTACTGGATGCGGAGTTGAAAGGCTTAATTTCAACTACTTTTTTAATTTTCCTTTTTAACAGCTTCACACCTCCATCAAAAAGCACCTGGTAGTATGCTTTTGGGCTGATCCCTTCATTAGATAAAAAACCATTTCTGAAGATCAATGCCTGCTCTGCCGCCTGTCCGGCAGGGATCAGTTTAAATTCCAGTACCTGATCTACAAATTTGAGTACCTGGTCTGTTTTGAGATCTTTAAAGAATACCTCATCGCTTACCAAGTCATATTTTAATTGAACGTTGGAGTAGCTTTTTCCATTATTTAAACGCACTATTCCTTGATTCCATTGTTCAAAAAGAAATGGGAATCCTTGTACATCTACATAGCTCATGCTCTGAACGGGATTGCCCTGGTAATCTTGTATGAACTGAGCTTTTGCTCTTGAACTAAATAAACTTGTGGTGATGATTGCTAAAAACAGGTACAAAAAACGTTTATGCATGCTAAAAAATTTAAATCAATAGTACAAGGAAGTAATTGCTAAATATACGGGTCTTTATTTGTTTTTATTAATTCATTAACCAAGCTTACTCAGCAAAAAAAGCATATGGTATTTAATCTTTGTAAATGTACACCTCTATTTTGCCATCACTGCTCAATGTGCCTCTGTACATGCCCTCGGTATTGAAAGGCATGGTTACCTTTCCGTTATTATCCAAAGCGATTAATCCGCCGTCGCCACCCAAATTAGGCACCTTTTTGTAGATGATCTCATCACCAGCAGCCTTAACCGTCAGTCCTTTATAAGCCATGAGTGCTGCAAGATCATGAGCCACTACGTTCCTGATAAAATATTCGCCCCATCCTGTGCAAGAAACCCCAACTTGTTCATTGGCATAAGTGCCAACGCCAATAAGTGGTGCATCACCCACACGTCCGTATTTTTTATTGGTCATACCACCTGTAGAGGTAGCGGCCGCTAATCGACCTTCTTTATCTAATGCCACAGCACCCACAGTGCCAAACTTGAAATCTTTGTTGATAGTGCCCAATAAAGCACTGGCTGATCTCTTCTTCTGCACCGCCTTAATCGAATCTTCTTTTAGAGCTCGCTGTAATGCTTCCCATCTGGCCTGAGTTTTAAAATAAGAAGGGTCCACTATTTCTGAACCCGTTTCGGCAGCAAACTTTTCCGCACCTTTGCCCACCATCATCACATGCTCCGATTTTTCCATCACAGCCCTGGCTGCAGTAATGGGATTTTTGATGGTAGTAACTCCCGCAATAGATCCAGCTCTCAAGGTGGCCCCGTCCATAATGGCAGCGTCCAGTTCAATGGTCCCGTCGTGTGTAAATACCGCACCTTTCCCGGCATTGAATAAGGGAGAATCCTCCATAATTCTTACTGCAGTTTCTACGGCATCTAAACTTGATTTACCAGATCTTAAAACCGTATATCCCGCTTGCAAAGCTTCGGTGAGTTTCGTTTTATATGCAAGCTCCCGCTCTGGCGTCATCTGAGATTTTAAGATGGTGCCTGCACCCCCATGGATCACCATGATGTATTTAGGTTGAGACTGGGCAAATAGATTAAAGGAGGTACTTAAAAATAAAATACTCAGTGAAACAAATCGGAAGATACTGGCGTTCATAATTTGATTGGGATTTACGAGAACTAAATTTAGTATTTAAAAAAGATTTTAATGAGTAATACCCCTGAAAATTACCAAAGTCTTTTAGCAGCAGTATCCGATTTGACAGCCAGAGGGTACAACTTTAGCTACAATTTTATGGATGGAGCTTTGCATTGTGATCCACTCAATAGGTGCTTTTATCCTGCCGATTTATTGATTACCGAAGTTTACCGTTTTGAAAGTATGAGTGATCCAGCAGACAATTCTGTGGTTTATGCCATCGAAACTAAAGATGGCGTAAAAGGCTTATTGGTAGATGCTTATGGAACCTATTCCGATGATGATAAAACCAATTTTCTGGAGCAAATACCTGTAAAGGATGCGACCAATTAGATTAAAAATTATTCTACCGGATTAGTCATCCAATCGGCTAAGCCTTCACAGTCTTTGTAGGCCTCATCAATTTTAATGAAAGTAGATTTACGGCGTTTCTCAAACCATTCGCTGATTACACGACTCACCTTATCCTCATAAGCAGATTCCTTTATTTTCGGGTAGTCTTGTTCGAGGTTGGCCGTATGTGGTCCGATTTTAGATTTCAGGTAAAGAAATCGATATCCCGTTTTACCATCTTGCGAACTGAAATAAGCAGGTTTTGAATAAGTACCCACCTTCATGGTGTCGATGGTAAGAAAGATGATGGGGTCTAACTTGTCAGTCGGGATGAAAGTAGTTCTGTTTTGTACATTTTCAGCATTGAGCATCATCCCCCCATTAAATTTAGTATCATTATTATCTGAATAAAGGGATGCCGCTGCAGAGAAATCAAGTTTTTTATCAATCACCGATTGGTAAACACTGTCAATTTTAGCTTGACATCTTTCCAAACTGGCTGGGGTTGGGTCCATTTTAATCAAAATATGTCGGGCTCTCACTTGCTCACCCCGTCTTTCCATCACTTCTAACACATGAAATCCAAACTCCGACTCAAATACCTGAGAAAGTTCACCGGGTTTTAGCTTGAAGGCAACTGCCGCAAATTCTTTTACCAACATGGTGCGGTCCATAAATCCCAGATCGCCACCTTCTGCTGCAGAACCCGGATCTTGTGAATACAAACGGGCCAGGGTCTCGAAGCTTTCGCCACCTTTAATACGTAAGCGCAAAGCCTCCGTTTTATCTCTATAAGTTTCTTTTTCTTTCTTAGTTAATTTCGGATACAGAGAGATCTCTCCAATTTCTACCTCCGTATTATAATAGGGCAAACTGTCGCGAGGAATCAATTCAAAAAACTGACGGATTTCCAGTGGGCTGATGCTTACTTTTTCAGAGATGGTACCCTGCATTTTATTGGCAATCAATTGCTCCCTAATATCCGGTCTGATCTCGTCTTTGTATTGAATAACGGATCTGTTTAGAAATTGCTCTAAACGCTCCTGCCCACCTGCACGACCAATCATGCTGCGCATACGGCGATTGATTTCATCATCTACCTGCTCCTCGGTAACGCTTACAGAATCAATTACCGCTTGTTGAGAAAGCAGCTTTTGCGTGAGTAATTGTTGAAGAAAATAGCACTTGATACTTTCATTAGCCGGATTACCTTGAGCCAGATACTGGGCATATTGGTTTTCAATGTCAGATTGCAAGATGATAGATCCACCTACAACTGCAGCTACTTTGTCTAAGGGTAGTTTTTGTGCCTGAAGATTACTTGCAAACAATATCAGTACGGCACTTATTATTCCTAAAATTCTTTTCATGAGATCTGTTTCCTTCGCCTAAAGATCAATGTCGCAAAAATATCAGATATAATGGATATCCATCCTAATAAATTAAAATATCTGCTACGGCCTGCCTTTTCACTCCACTAAATTAAACTTAGTGAGCATTTAACTTTGCCATTTAACTATTTTTAACAGAATTGGTTTTATTACATTTGCTTTGATGTCTGAATTGTTGACAAAAGATACCACGGCGCTTTCTTTACTATTTGATGAAGAACTCTACCTGATCAAGGCAAAGCCTGCTATGCCCAGCCCCACTCAAGCAATTGAGAAAAAGCCAGAGGCGCCCTTGGCTTTTGATTATTTGGGAGAAAACAATCATTTTTTCTTGCTGTTGTTAGAGGCTCCGGACGAAAAACACCTCTCAGGAACCCATTTAGAAGTGCTTTTAAAAATATTGCAGGCCAAAGGGCTTGAACTGAAAGATGTTGCCATACTCAATCTGAGTAATTATCAAGATGTTGGTTTTAAAGCGCTCAAAGATTTCTTCAGCTGCAGCAAAATTTGTCTGTTCGGGATTCCGCCAAATCAACTGGGCTTACCCGATTTCCCTTCAAATGAGCCGGGAGATTTTGAAGGAACGAAGGTTTTAACCACGTTCAGCTTATCGGAATTGATCCAAACACAACATAAAAAAGTGGCTTTCTGGAATGCCATGAAAAACTTTTAACATGCCTCCCGTCTTAGTTTTTGCTACTCATAATGCCCATAAATTAGCAGAAGTACAAGCTATGGTGGGCGATGGTTTTTTACTGAAAAGTCTCAGCGATATCGGATTTGAAGAAGATATTGCCGAAACGGGATCTACCTTTCAAGCCAACGCTCAGCTGAAGTCAAAGGCTATTTTCGATCGTTTTGGCTTCAATTGTTTTGCCGATGATTCGGGTTTGGTGGTGGATGCTCTCAACGGAGAGCCGGGCATCTATTCTGCTCGTTATTCGGGCAGTCGAGATCCGAAAACCAATTTGGAATTGGTCCTCCAAAAAATGGAACACCAGCAGCAACGATCTGCACGCTTTGTTTCGGTCATTTCTCTCGTTTGGGAAGGGAAAAATCATTTTTTTGAAGGAAGGGTAGAAGGTAGCATCATTGAAAAAGCTACGGGTTTGGCCGGATTTGGCTACGATCCCATCTTCATTCCTAATGGCTATGAGCTCACTTTTGCCGAAATGGATGCAGCAGAAAAGAACCGGATCTCCCACCGGGCGCTCGCCATGCAGCAAATGTTAGATTTTTTAAAACGGCAAAGCTGATTATTTTTTCTTCTTTTTTGGCGTATTGGGCTTTGTGGTGCCTTGGGCCGGTTTTGCAGGAAGGGGTTTTAAAATCGGCTTGGGGCTCTGCGCCAAAGAAGGAATGATGGCCTCTTTCGAAATGGGCCTGTCTTTAGGTTTCCAAATAAAACCTTCTAAAATTTCTTCATCCTTATCAATTTCCTCGATGGGGGAGTAAACCATTTCCGGTTTCTTAATGAAGAAAATATCTTTGAGTTCTTTATCGCCAAACAAAAGCTTGATTCGGCTGCTCACCGAGCGATTCATGCCGGTATAGCTGCTGTCTTCTTTGGCATAATATACACTTTCTGCATTACCATCTACAAACAATTGATCGAGCTTACTGTCTTTAAAGTAACCGGTCATTAACTTGCCTTTTACTTGGTTGAACTTGCTCGAATCGCCTTCCGTATTCACGATGAAAGCTTTGTGTTGCAGCAACATACTGTGCAATTTTTTGTTTTTGAGCTGCAGGTAAACCGTATCCGAATTGAGTTGGGAGCCTTGCGTCCAGATCATGGGGTTTTGGTAACAGCGCATGATGGAGTCGCCGTAACTGAAGAACAAAGAATCTGCCTTGGCTTGTAGATCCGACTTGAAAATTCGTGCCCGGTGGTGAGCTGAGATAACCCTGATTTTGGTGGTGTCCAGTTGGGAAGAATCAATCGTGATCTTAGTTAATTTGGCAGTCTCTTCCTTTTTTAAGCCTTCTTTTTTATTTTTTTTATCAGATTTCCTAGGTCGCTCTTTTTCTTCGGCTTTTAACTCTTCTTCGGGAATTGAACTGGGTTCTTGCTCCCTATTCCGCTCAGCTTCTTCTTCCTTCATTAAGTCTAAGTCTTGCTTCACTTGCATTACCTTCAGGGCAGGCAAATCTCTTCGATAAATCACTTTGCTGAATAAAGTATCGGCGGTAAGCCAGATGGAATCTACTTTGGCCGAATCGGATTCGGCAGTGAGGATGACATGTGCATTTTTAGTTACCAGAGTACTTTCATCCAACTTCTTATAAATTCCCAAGTCACCTTTCAGAATAATTTTCTCCGCGGTATCAATGAAAACGATGTTCTTAACGGCCCTACCCAGTCCTTTTTTGCGGTCGTAAAACAAGCTGTCGCCGGTTAAAGATTTAGAACCCTGCTTGTACAAATTGTTCTTCCCGAAACGGGCCTGATCGTATTGTGTATTGTAGTCGCCGTTTTCGGTGTAGAGCGTGTCGTCTTTGCCGTAAATATTCGTTGGGCCGTAAAAATAGGCGATTTTAGATCCGGTGTTGTAACGCAGCGTATCCGATTTAATTAGGGCCTCGGGGCTGGTCACCACCACATCATAACGGAAATAACTGTCTCTGGAGTTCGAGAAATAATAACCGTTTTTGCTGGTCAGCACGTTTTTGCCGTTCACTATTTTACCTCCACCGGTATAGGTGCCTACCTTGGTGGCCATATTGTAGGTCATATACTCAGTGCTCAGGGCGGCATCCCCATCTACCAAACGTACTTTGTTGGTGAGGATGGCAATTTTGGTATTCCCGTTATAGTTCAACAAATCAGAATAAACTACGGTGCCATTGCTTTGAGTAATTACCACATTTCCAAAAGCATCGAAAGTATTTTGAGCCTGATTGAAATAAGCACTATCGGCAGCAAGGGTAGAATTGTCCTGAGAAAAAACCGGACGCATCACTTTTAAGACATCGACATTGGGCATGCCGATAATTCTTTGCGAAGAAACCAGTTGAACCCGGTTAATTTGCTGTGCTTCTGCCCCCAGGCAGATCAAGATCAATCCGAAAATGATGCACAACTTGTTCACTCCACAAAATTAGTTTTTTGGCTAAGGATTTTAATAAATAAATTTGATTGATGTTGTCTGCCCAGCCATTTCAGGATTTTATTCAAGCAAATCGACTTTTTACTCCTACTGATAAGGTTTTATTGGCAATTAGTGGAGGGCGAGATTCGGTGCTGATGGCGCATCTATTTAAAACTTTAGGTTATTCTTTTGGGCTGGCACATGTTAATTTTCAGCTTCGGAGCGATGAATCGGATGCAGACGAGGTTTTTTGTAAAGCATTGGCCGCACAATTGGATGTTCTTTTTTACACTACCAGTTTTAACACTCAGTCATATGCCGAAACTCATCAAATTTCTATCCAAATGGCCGGCCGAGATTTGCGTTACCAATGGTTGGAAGAGTTGAGAGAAGCTGAGCAGTATGACCTTATTGCCACTGCACATCATCAAAACGATAGCGTAGAAACTATCCTGATGAACCTGGTAAGGGGTACCGGCCTGAGCGGACTTCATGGTATTTTGCCCAAAAGAGGACATCTGGTCAGACCTATGCTGGCCTTTACCAGAGCTCAAATCGATGAAATAGTAGAAAAGGAGCAGCTCGCTTATCGTGAAGATTCATCTAATCAATCCACCAAATATGTTCGGAACAAGATCCGACTGGAAGTGGTTCCGAAATTAAAAGAATTGAACCCGGCTTTGGAAGAAACCTTTGAAGCCAATGCCCGCCGTTTTGCCGAGTTGGAAGAGTTGCTGCAAGAAAGAGTAAGCGTTTTAAGAAATAAATGGATGTTGCCCGACCAAAACGGTAATATCAAACTCAGTTTGCAAGCCCTCCAACAATTGAAACCGCTGAACACCTTGCTTTTTGAATTGTTCAGGCCTTATGGTTTTTCGGCACAGGTCTTGGAGCAGCTCATCACTGGCTGGAACGGTCATCCGGGTAAAGTTTTCGAGTCGGCCAGTCATCAAATACTACTCGACCGCGATTTTTTGATTTTGTCGCCC